>Ga0075152_10000844_pt1 | contig 22253 bp, 17 predicted proteins | sample JI61114C2DNA_FD_70964 | JGI IMG/M metagenome (GOLD analysis project Ga0075152, IMG submission 70964) | Wastewater effluent complex algal communities from Wisconsin, to seasonally profile nutrient transformation and Carbon sequestration -... | ecosystem: Engineered > WWTP > Effluent > Algae...
CGCGTCAGCGCCTCCTGCAGGCGGGCGTCGATCGGCGTCGGCCACTCGACGATCTCGCCGCTTCGGGCCGGGACGCGGTGCACCGCGGCGACCTCGGCCGCCCCGTTCAGCCCGGCGAGCAGCTCCGCCTCGACCACCGCGAGCCGCGAGTCGACCGGGGCGAGCCGCGGATCCATCCCTGCCCGCCGGGTCCGCTCCGACACCGGGGGCGAGCCGGTCGGCTCTGGAAAAACATCAGGCTCCCCCGCGGCGGGTGAGGCACGCCCTGGACCTGCCTCGGTTTGAAGGAGGGATCGCGCGCGGGGAAAGCCTGATGGGTGCTCTAGCATCGTTGCCCGGGGCCGTTGGCACTGAACACTTGCAGCGTCACGTACACCCGTTCAGCATGCCTCGTCAAGATCGTTGCATGCCCACGTGGACCCGGTTCCACCGCGAACGCGCCGAAGGCGCGGCCCGGGCGACGCCTCCCGAGGCGATCTCCCCTCCGGGTTTCGCGCGTAACGCGCGACCCACTCGGACCCGAGAGCCAGCCCCTGCAGGCTCGCCTACAGGTGGTCGAGGTCCAGCCCGCCGACCACCCAGTAGCTCCCGAAGTCCTGGATCCCGTACACGCTGATGCCGACCCGCTCGGCCGCGGTCAGGCTGTGCACCCCGCTGCCGTCCTTGTTGAGCAGCACGTGCGCGACCGAGTACTCGGTCCCCGCGATCTTGACGAAGCCCGCGACCGGCTTGCCGTCGACGCTCACCTGCGTGCCGCTCTTGAGGATGATGTCGACATAGTTCGCGGTCCACGAGTTCGGGGCCTGGAACAGGTAGTCCTTGCGGTACTGCTCGGTGGCGACCGCCAGCAGCATCGACGGGTCCTGGGCCCCGAAGCCGCCGCCCTGCCCGACCATGTACTGCGCGACCAGGATCTTCTTGTCCGCGACGACCTTGAACCGCGCGATCGTCGTCGGCAGCTCGACGAAGTCACCGGCGTTCTTGAGCACCGTGTCGGCGCCCTGGTCGGGCGTGAAGGTCACCGCGGTGTTCGCCTCGCTGGCGATCACCCGCACCACCTGACCCTGCTCGAGGTTGTCCTTGGGCGACTGCACCGGCGGCACGACGATGTACTCCTTCGCCAGCGCCTCGACCGGGAACATCGCCTCCTCGAGGTGGTCGCACTGGTCGACGTTTTGCGGGACCTTGCTGCACTTGTGGCCCGCGATGACCTGCACCGGCCGGTCGGCGCTGATGCGCGTGCCCGTCAGGTCCCCCGCCGACGTCGCCACCTGCAGCACGTCGTCCGCGTTCAGCACCACCTTGCCGGTCCCGTCGGCCGCCACGCCCGCACCGGCCTGGACCTTGCCGCCGGTCGCCGAGGGCGCCAGCGTCACCACCGTGTTGTCCTCGCGGGCGACCACCGCATAGAAGCCGGGGTAGTTGTTGGCCGGCGCGTGCGGGAACGAGGCCACCACGTACTCGCCGGTCCACGCGTTGACCGGCAGCAGCAGCGAGGCGTCGTTGCTCGCGTCGGCGTACAGCAGGTTGTACTGATACACGGTCACCGGGTGGTTCGAGCGGATCCGGTACGCGCCATCGACGGTCAGCTTGCTCGGCCCGACGCCCTTGGTCAGCTCGTTGACCCACTTGAGCGGCACATCCTTGACGTCGCCGGCCTTGACGACGAACTGATCGACCATCATCGCCCCGCGGGTGATCGTGATCTGCGCGTCCTTGCCGGCCGAGTTGGCGATCACCGCCGCGAAGATCTTGGTCCCGCCGTTGTAGCTGTCGTGCTGCAGCGTGATCGTCGGGTAATAGTCGCAGCCGATGTAGCTAAACTGCAGGTTCTCCAGCGCGCACGCGCCGTCGCAGGCGCCGACGTCCGGGTTGCACACCATCCCCTGAACCTCGTCGCAGGCCTCCGCCAGCCCCAGCGCCATCCCGTCCTCGCTGCACTGCATCGACGCGTTGCCGTCGCACACCGTCGCGCCCGGCTCGCACAGCAGACAGCCCACCCCCGGCTTGCACACGCCCTCGCACGCCGTCTCCTTGCTGTATCCGCCCATCCCGTCGCAGACCTTCGCGGCGCCCCCCTCGCACTCGATCTCCCCCTCCGGACACAGCCCCGCGGTCTCCGTCCCGGTCTCGCTGGTCTCCGCGCCGGTCCCCGTGCTGCTGCTCGGCTCGCTCGTGCCGGTCAGCAGCATCGTCGTCGCATCGCCGCCGCTGCTGCTGCTGCCCCCGGTCCCGGTCTCCGTCTCCGTTCCGGTCCCGGTCGCTGTCCCCGTCTCCGTCCCGGTCGCGCCGCCACCGGTCGTCGGGACAACGCTCGTCCCGCTCCCTCCGGTGCTCGATGACGCGCTCGACCCGGCCTCGGTCCCGGCCTCGGTCCCGCTCATCGAGCCCTCCCCGCCACCGCCGTTGCAGGCCACCAAGAGCAGCGCAGACAGCCCCGTGCACAGGAAGGTCGAGGATGAGCGGACCATCCGCGCACTCTATCACGCGCCTCGCGGTTCCGAACATCCGCCCGGCGCGATGAGCTTGCACGTGCGTACAAGATTCTCCTGGACGGGCTTACACGTCTGTGCAACTACATGAGGTACCGCCGTGGCGACAACGACCCCCGAGCCCCGAATCGACGGCCGCGAGGAACGCGGTGACCGCACCGCCCAGGCCCTCCTCGCCGCGGCCCGCAACGCCTTCGCCAAGGTCGGCTACGCCGCGGCCTCGGTCCGCGACATCGCCCGCGCCGCGGGCGTCAACCCGGCGCTGGTGCGCTACCACTTCGGCTCGAAGGAAGGCCTCTATCGCCAGGTCATCGACGCGGCGATGAGCGGGCTGCGGGCCCGCCTGCTGATGGCGTTCCAGCAGACCGGCACGCCCCGCGAGCGCATCCACCGGGTGATCGGCGCCTACCTCGAGCACCTCGCCCAGGAGCGGGACTTCCCGCGGCTGATCCAGCGCGCCCTGCTGAACAACGACCCCCACCTGCGGCGCGTCGCCCACGAGTACCTGCACCCGCTGGTCGACATCCTCCGCCCCTTCGTCGGTCGCCGTAGCACCACCGCGCTCGGCAACCTCGAGGAGATCATCGTCTCCGTGTTCGGGGCGATCATCGCCCCCTTCCTCTACGAGCCGCTGCTCGCCGACCTCTTCCGCCGCGACGTGCTCTCGCCCGCCGCCCTCAAGCGCCGCCGCCGACACATCGAGGCCCTGGTGGAGCTGACCCTCGCCCAGATCCTCCCGCCCGAAGCCTGAGAGCCCGCCATGCCCATCCGCCTCGCCGACCCGATCGCCCTCGGGAGCCTCCAGCTCCCCAACCGCCTCTACCGCGCCCCCGTGCTCGAGGGGGCCGGCAGCGCCCGCGACCCCGCCGCCGCCTACGCCCATCACTTCGTGCCCAACGTCGCCGCCGGCCTCGGCCTCGTCATCCAGGGCAACACCATCGTGCTCCCCGAGGGCCGCACCTCGCCCGGCATGTCCGCCATCGGCGAGCGCGCCCGCATGCTCGCCCTCGCCCCGCTGACCCGCGCCGTCCACCAGGCCGGCGGCAAGATCATCATCCAGCTCGGCCACGGCGGCCTGTTCGCGCTCGAGGGCTGGCACCGCGACTTCCTCCCCGGCCGCAGCGCCCCTCCCCTCGCCCCGAGCCCGACCCGCCTGTGGATGCGCGCCGTCCAGCGCAGCGACACCACGATCCTCTCCACCGCCGACGTCGCCCGGCTCGCCGAGCGCTTCGGGCTCGTCGCCGCCTGGGCCCGCGAGGCCGGCTACGACGGCGTCCAGCTCGCGGGCAGCAACGCCAAGCTCCTGCATCAATTCCTGAGCCCCACCTTCAACCGCCGCAAGGACCGCTACGGCGGCGACCTCGTCGGCCGCACCACCTTCATCCGCGAGATCCGCGACGCCATCGCCCGCGAGGCCGGCGCGGACTACCCGGTGCTGCTCAAGTACACCGCCGTCGAGCACGCCCCCTTCGGCCGCGGCATCGACCTCGAGGAGGGCGTGCAGGTCGCCCGCATCGCCGAGCAGGCCGGCTTCTGCGCCGTCACCCCGGTGATCGCCGACGCCCTGCCCAACACCTCGATCTGCCGCGGCGAATTCCCCCGCCCCTCCTTCGACAACGCCGCCATGCGCCGCCGCCTCCTGGGCGCCACCGGCAGCCGCCTGCGCGCCGCGGCCGTGTTCGTCGGCATGTGGCTCGCCGCGCGCAAGTACCCCTTCGCGCCGGTGTGGAACCGCGACGTCTTCGCCGCCGTCAAGGCCGCCGTCAAGATCCCGGTGTTCGCCGTCGGTGGCATCCGAACCCCGCAGGAGGCCGCCGAGATCCTCGCCCACGGCCACGCCGACATGATCGGCATCGGCCGGCCCTTCTACGCCGAGCCCGACCTCGCGCGCCGCTTCCTCAACGAGTCGAGCGCCGCCAGCACCACCGCCTGCGAGAGCTGCAACCGCTGCATCGTCCCGCAGATGCTCGGCATGCCCGGCGTCTGCTACAACCCGGAGATCCACAAGCTCCGCCGCCGCCACGCCGACGACCCCAGCCCTCCGGCCCAGCGCCCCGACGCGGCCCAGAAGGTCGCCTGAGCCCACAGCACCGACGCCGCCCAGAAGCTCACCCGAGCCCGCAGCACCGACGCCGCCCAGAAGCTCGCCCGAGCCCGCAGCACCGACGCCGCCCAGAAGCTCGCCCGAGCCCACAGCTGCGCCGCCCAGAAGGTCGCCTGAGCTGACAGCTGCGCCGCGACTCTGCTAGATCATCGGCCCCATGATCGAGGCCGACCTCTACGCGAATCTCCTCGCCGGCGTCTTCGCCAGCGCGGCCCTCACCGCGGTGCTGCTGCTGTTCCGCTCGGCCCCCTACGGCCGCCACGCGCGCGCCGGCTGGGGCCCGAGCATGTCGACCCGCCTCGCCTGGATCGTGATGGAGGCCCCCGCGGCCCTCGCCTTCCTCGGCTTCTACTTCGCCGGCGCCCACGCGCTGGAGCTCGCCCCGCTGGCCCTGCTGGCGATGTGGCAGACCCACTACCTCCAGCGGACCTTCGTGTTCCCGTTCAAGCTGCGCCCCGGCGGCCACACCCCGATCACCGTGGTCGCGCTCGGCTTCACCTTCAACACCATCAACGCCTACCTGAACGCGCGCTGGCTGAGCCACTTCGGCGCCTACACGACCGACTGGCTGTGGAGCCCCGCCTTCATCATCGGCCTCATCCTCTTCGTCACCGGCTATCGCATCAACCACTGGGCCGACCGCGTCCTCGCCCGCCTGCGCGCCCCCGGCGAGACCGGCTACAAGATCCCCCGCGGCGGCCTCTACGAGCTGATCTCCTGCCCGAACTACTTCGGTGAGCTGCTCGAGTGGATCGGCTTCGCCATCGCCGCCGGCTCGGTCGCCGGCTGGAGCTTCGCCGTCTTCACCGCCGCCAACCTGGTCCCACGCGCCCTCACCCATCATCGCTGGTACCACGCGCAGTTCTCCGACTACCCGCGCGGCCGCAAGGCCATCGTGCCCTTCATCCTGTGAGCCGCCAGGGCGTCGCGCTCAGCGGGTCCCGATCGTCACGATCACCGAGAGCGAGCCCGCGTTCGCCCCATCCTTCACCTGCGCGAGCCCGAGCCCGACCGCGCCCGCGACCCGCTGCTTCCACAGCGCGAGGCCATCGAGCGCCGCGAAGGTCGGGGCCAGCACCTCGTGGTGCTGCACCGTCTGATACGGCAGCTTCGCGAGCGCCTGATCGTACGCCGCCTCGGCCGCCTTCTTCTTCCCGGCGGCGATGCCCTCGGCCAGCGCCTGCGACGGCCCGAACAGCGCGCTGTCCCAGACCAGCGCCGGCAGCCCGGCCATCTTGCGGTTGCGGTCGACCCGCTCACGCAGCGCCGGGACCGGGTCCGCCGGCAGGTCCGCGCCGATCTTGGCGAAGAAGTTCTGCGTCAGCAGCACCGGCCGCGGCGCGCCGGCGCTGTCGGTCTCCGGCGGGCCGATCACCGCGCCGATGCCGACATGCGTCACGTCCGGCGCGAGGATGTTGATGCGGTGCCCCGGGCTCATCATCAGGCTCTGGTGGATCCCCCGCGGCCCGTAGCCTCGCGCCACGTTCTCGCGCAGCACCGCGTTGACGATCCCCGCGCGGCGAAACCGGTCCTCGACGTCGCCGGTGCGCGGCGAATCATGGCCGACGAAGTTGCCGCGCAGCATGTCCTCGCTGTGCGCCGTCGCCACCGCCGCCGCCCCGTTGTCCCACTGCAGCGGCGCCAGCCCCTGCCGCTCGCGCGTCGCGTTCAGGGCCGTGAAGTTGGAGCGCGTCACGTCCGCCGCGTCGACCCCCGCGTCGACCCGCTCGATCTCCACCCGCAGCACCCGCGGCGCCTGCACCCCGCAGTACAGCGGGAAGTTGGCGACCACCTCGGGCCCGTACGCCCCCTCGGCCAGCACCTCGACCTGATACGCCCCGCGACCGCGGTCGCATACGACCTCCCCGGTGAATTCGCCCTTGCTGACCCGCGCCGGCAGCGTGCTCCATCGGCCCTCGGCGTCGACGAGCTCGATCGAGGGCTGACTGCGCTGCCCGAGCAGCCGCCCGTGCAGCTTGACGCGCCCGCCCTGTGCGACTTGATTCGCGATCGGGTCGAGCTGGACCCCGCGCTGCGACACCGCGACGATCACCCGGGTCGTCCCGTCGGGCAGCGTCGCCACGCCGGCCCCGATCCAGCGCACGCCCTGGCCCCCGAGGTTGCCCTCGCGCGTCGCCGCGACCAGCGATCGCAGCGCCTCGCGGCACGACTCGCTGATCTGCTCGCCACACGGCGCGCCCCCGGCCGGCAGCTCCATCACACCGAGCCGCGGCGAGGGATCGACGAGGCCGACCCACGCCATGATCCCGTCGATCAGCGCCCCGGGGATCGTGCTGCGGTCCGGCGCCGTGCGGGCCAGCTCGCGCGCCAGGCGGCTCAGGCCCGGCTCATGGCGCAGATCCCCGCCGACCAGGCCCTCGACCAGCAGCTGCTCCGCCGCCGTCAACGTGTGCTGCACCGGCGCCCCGTAACGGTCCACCGGCGCGCTCGACAGCCGCACATCCTCGACATCGAGCCGGATCCCCGCGACCGCGGGCGCCGAGGTCGCCCCGTCGACCAGCGCCTCCCCGACCTTACCCCGCCCCGACCGCTCGCCCGCCGGCCCGCCCGCACAACCTGCCCCAAAAGCCAGACTCAGCGACAGCGCCACGCCGGCCAACCCACGCGAGCCCTCTTGCTTCGTCGGCACTCGAGTCACCGGCGCCATTATGGGGGCATTGTCGGGCGCGTGCATCACTGCAGTTCCAGCTCGGCGGCGTTGGCCCACGCGTGAAAGTCCGGCGCGCGGGTCGGGCTCAGGGCCAGCGCTTCACTGCGCTTTCGGTCCGGCCGCTCGAGGCGAAACGCGTTGACGCGCAGCCGCATTCCCGGGGCCGGCGGACAGCGCAGCTCGGTGTGCTCGCACAGCTCCGTCCACGGGATCGCCGCCTCCACCGACCATCCGCGGTCGCGGTCTCCGCCCACATCGAGCGTGCCCCACACCGCCACCGCCGTGCGCCAGCTCGAGTCCCACGCCTCTTCGCCCGCGCGATAGCGCGGGAAGCGGGCGTCGAAGGTCACCCCCCGCGCCGACACCTGATACTCGAGATAGCGCGAGCCCTCACCCGTCGCGGCGACGAAGAACTCGAAGGCCTCTTGCCGGTACAGCGGCTCGTCCTGGGCCGTGTACTCGGTCCACAGGTCCGCGTCGGGCAGGCTGGCCGCGACGTACAGGAACTCCGGGTCCCACGCGAGGCGCAAGGTCGTCCCGCGTCCGGGCTGCAGCGCGTCCTCGCCGAGCGCCCCCGGCATCGCCGCCGTCGCCCCCGGATCCGGCTCACCGTCGAGGCTGCCCGCCAGCAGCAGCGCCGGTCGCTCGGCCCACGCCGCCTCCTCGATGCGCCCATCGACCGTCAGCGCCCCCGCCCCGACCTGCGTGGCGATCACCTGGCGCGGCCGCGTCGCCACCGGCACGACCGCGAAGACGCCCGGCCCACGATCGATCCTCGGCCCGGTCCGCGCGCGCACCGGACTCGTCCCGCGCCGCGGCTCGATCACCAGCACCGCGTGCTCCGCGTGCCACTCACGCGGCAGCTCGAGCGTCGCCTCCATCACCTCGCCGACGACGCTGGCCTCGGCCCAGACGTCGCGCGGATCGTCGCTCACCTCGACCGCGCGACGCGACTGCCCCGCGACCTCCTGACGGCCCGCGGCCCGCGGCGCCCGCAGCCCGACCCACAGCGCGGTCCCGGTCGCGAGCCCGGTCACCCGCGCCGAGGCCCGCAGCCGCTCGCCCGGGCCCGGCCGCGCCGGCGAGGCCAGCCGCTCCGTGATCACCAGCCCATCCTCGAACTCGAGCGCACCCGCGAACCGCAGCCCGCCCGCCGGGTCCGCGCCCTCGGACCAGATCGTCGGCTCCAGCGGCGGCTCGGCCAGCGTCGCAACATCGACACAACCCGCGAGCGCGCAAGCGAGTACCAACGTGCAGATCCGCGAGCGCATGCGAGCCCGCGCAGGACAGCACGCGCGGACCGCCATGTCCAGACCGCCGCGTCACATCCTCACAGCGGCGCGCAGGTCGAGACCCCGGCCCCTACCACCCGGATCGGCGCGGCCGGGATCAAGGTCGTCAGCACCACGCCATTGCCGTCGCTGCCGTCGAAGTCGAGGTGCAGCACCTGGCTCGGGCCGATGAAGTCATCGGGCGCCGTGACGAACAGATAGAAGTCGCCCCCCCAGTACGCGAAGGCGAAGGCGCCCGGGCTCGCCAGCCCCGGCAGCGGCCAGGTCCCCAGCGCCTCCCCGGTGGCCTTGTCGTACTCGCGGATCCACGTGTTCTCGTAGCCCTGGAACGCGAACAGGCGCCCGTCGCCGGTCCCGGTCAGCTCGCCCCAGGCGTGGTCGATCGTGGCGATCTCGCCGAGCACCAGGGTCTGCGGATCGATCACCCCCAGCGCCCCGACGCCGGGCCCCTCCAGCTCGGGGCTGATCCCCGAGTGCGCGTACAACTTGTCGCAGTGGTCGGAGGCGTCGTTGGTGACGAAGGCCATGCCGAAGTTCGGGAACTTCGGGTCGCCCGGGATGAAGCCCGGATCCTTGCACGCGCTGCCCGGGTCCTTCAGGTCGACCGTGTAGAGGTCGCCGCTGACGTACTGCACCCACGCCCGACCCTTGCGGCTGACGCCCATCGAGAAGGTGTCGGTCATCCCGCCGCACTCGACGTTGGTGATGAAGGTGAAGCTGTTGTCGCTCGGGTCCATGCTCCAGATAGCCCCGGTGTCCGACAACAGATAGATGTCCGTGTTGTCGGCCACGCACGGGCACTGGCCATCCACCGGCGGCTCGTTGTCCGCGCCCGTCGGCTCGATGCCGGTCGTCGGCTCGCCGCCGTCCGTGAAGCTGCCACCGCCGTCCGTGAAGCCACCACCGCCGTCCGTGAAGCCACCGCCGCCGTCCGTAAAGCCACCGCCGCCCTCGGTCGGCGTGCCCCAGCCGTCGCCCTCCCCCGCGTCGCCCTCCCCCTCGTCCTCGGCATCGTCGCCGAAGTCGAACAGGCCGAAGCCACAGCCGCTCAAGACCAGCGACAACCCCAACACCGCAGACCTGCCCATGCGGGCCAGCATAGCCGAGCCCGGCGGGCGAGCGCGCCCGCGGCCCCGGACCGCCATCGGACCACGCAGGCCGCCAATTGGCCCCGAACGGCGCGCGGCCGACCGCGCGGCCGGTCCCGCGACCTCGGCATGACCCTTGCCGCCTGGCCCAAAGGCCATGAGCCACCGAGACCGGGACAAGACCGGGACAAGACCGGGACAAGACCGGGACCGACCAGGGCAAGACCAGGGCAAGACCAGGTGCGAGAAGTGGATGAGCCGCGACGGCGACGGCGGCCCCGGCGACCAGACCGAAGGGCCAGGTTCGGCCGTCCTTTGGGACAGGTCCCGAGGGCAAGGATGGGGTTGCCCGCTGGCCGGGCCGCCTGTAGACTGGCCCGAGTCTTCACGCACGCGAGCGACGGACCCATGACAGAAAACGAAGTAGCCCAGGAAATCGGCCGACGGATCAGGCACTGGCGCACGTCGACCCCGCCGCCGAAGACCCGGCGCAAGAAGCAAAACGAGACCGGCTGGCGCCCGCACCTCACCATCGAGGAGCTGGCCAAGGCGACCGGCCTGACCGTCACCACCGTCAATAAGCTCGAGCTCGGCTACAAGTCGCCGCGCATCGAGTCGCTGCTGCTGCTGGCCCAGGCCTTCGGCTGCGAGCCGAGCGAGCTGCTGCCGCGGGCCAAGCACCGCAACTCCGGCAAGGCCGAGCTGCTCTCCGAGCTCGGTACCGCGGCCACCCAGCTCGGCGCCAAGCAGCTGCGCGAGCTGATCAAGGCCGCCCGCGCGCTGGAACCCCAGTCGACCTGAGCGGTCCCCCCGAAGGCCGGTGCTCCGAGCGAGCGCCGGCCTTTCGCGCGCCACGGCGCCTCAACCGAACAGCAGCGCCGGGATCTCGCGACCGAGAAGCCCCGCCACCCGCTGCAGGAAGCGCTCGAACGACGGACAGGAGCGCGCGGCCTGCAGATCGAAGCAAGCCGCGAGCGGCGCCTGATCCACGGTCTCGTGATAGCGACGCGGCATCTGTCGCGCGAGCCAGCCCTTGGCGTCGCGGATCTGCTCCGCGGCGCGCTCCGGCGGCTCGAGATCCAGCGGGAGCCCCCGCTTGCCGCGAAGGGACACCGCACCAGCGAGAAACCACGCCTCGAACTCGCGTGGAATGACGATCGCCACGATCCGCCGATCCGGTCGCTGGGCCCGCGCCCACCCGGACAGCCGCGGGCCCAGCTGCGCCGGGCAATCGTCGTCGGCGTCGATGGCGACCATGATCGCGTCTTCTGACTCGACCTTGCGCGCCATCAGCTCGACGTAGCGCCGCAGTTCGGCCTCCCGGGCGATCAGGGCGCGAGAGACCCGCGCCGGCATCAGCACCTCCAGATCATGGCACCCCAGGGCCGTTGCGACGCGACGCAGCAGCACCGGAAACGCCGCGACGTCGCCTTCACCCTCGACGATCACCGCCAGCTTCACTCGTCGTCCCCTTCGAACAGCCGCATCTGCCGCCGAATGTCTCGCGCCGCCGGATCGATCTCAAGCTGTTGAATACGGAGCAGCTCGCCCGCGGTGAACAGGTGGTCGCGCAGGGCCGAGCGGGTGGCCTCGCTGACCCGCCCGATCGCGGTCCGATTGGCCTCGGCGACCACGGCGCGGATCATCTCCGCGCCGATCGTCGGGTCATCGAGGAGGTCGGCGCTGTGGCTGGTCACGAGCACCTGGACTCGCTCGCTCGCCTCAAGAATGCAGTCGCGGAGCACCCGCGCCGCCGCGGGATGTAGCGCGGTCTCTGGCTCCTCGACGCCCACCAGGGGTACGCGGCTCTGCTCGCTGCCCTGAAACAGCGCCACCAGCAGCGCCAGCGCGCGCAACGTACCGTCGGACATATTGATCGCCGGAAATCGCCAGGGCCGCTCGGCCCCCTCGACCGATTGCAGAAACTCGATCGTCTCCATGTGCCCGATTCGCTTGGCGCCGAAGCCGTCGATCCCCGGCACCACGCGCTTGAGGTACTCGAGGATCCGGTCCCGGGTCTCATGGCGCTCCGGCGATTCGAGCGCTGCGATCATGCTGGCGAGGTTCCCTCCGTCGCGACGCAGCACCCGGCCCTCGTCGGGCGCCTGGAGCTCGCGGATGCGGTCTGGCTGCACGCTATAAAACCCCATCTGCGAGAGGGCGTCGTAGACGGGGCGAAAACCCGGCAAGCCTGCCGCGTTGACGAGGTAGAGGCGATCACGCTGGGCCGGGGGCATCGCCTGGTCGATCGGCCGCTGCACCACGCCCTCCCGGACGCTATAGAAGTTTTTGCCGAGAAGGCACTCCTCGTGGCTGATCGACCAGGTGCCCTGCTTCTTCGCACCCACCTTGAACGCATAGAAGCCCGAGCCCTCGCCGAGCTCGAAGTCGACACGAACGCTGAAATGCGTGGGGTGCCCGCCTGAGCGTCGGCGCACCTCCTCGAGGCCGCCTCGGTCCCGTAACGCGTGATCGAGCGAGCGGTTCAGGGCGTCGCCGATCAATCGCAACGCGTCGAGGAAATTGCTCTTTCCGGACCCGTTCGCGCCGACCAGGAATGTCACGGGCCCGAGTTCGACCTCACACTGGGCGATGCTCCGATAATTTCTCAGGCTGACCTTACGGATGAAGACGGTCATGACGTACTCCGAGCAACCGGAGCGGGATGATAGCGGAGCCGCGATGATGTGCCCAGCACCAGGCACTGCGACGCTGCCAGGCCGCGGCCTCCTCGCACGATCCGATCCTTCTGGGCGCGCACGTCGGCCTCAGGATCTTCGACCGCCGCACGATCGTCCGACGACTAGAACCGCAGCCCGAAGCCCTGATCCAGCGGCCCGAGCCGCACACGCCCGGCGCTCGGATCGAGGCTGTCCTTGCGCTCGTCGTTCGCGGCCTTGATGGCGATGCCCGTGATCGCCGCCCCGGACGCGGCGATCGCCAAAATCGTCACCCAGAAGTACCACTTCTTGACGATGCGCTCGCGCGGCGGCGGCGGCTGCACCGGCGCCCTGTCGAGCAGCGGCGCGGACGGCTTCACCAGGTCACGCGCCGAGCGCTGCGCGTCGAGCTCCGCGCGCCGCGTCGACGCCGGCTCGTCCGCGACTGTCCCCCGGGACATGTCCTCAAGCTCAGCCAGCCGGGCCTCCGCCTCCGCACGCTCCGGCGAACCATCGCGCGCCAGCGCCCGCTGCTGACCCCGCGCCGTGCGGGCGCAGGCGAGGTCCCCCTGGCGCTCACAGACCCTCGCCTCCGCCGCCCAGGTGCGCGCGCTCGGGCTCGCCTTGCGCGCCGCCTCGGCCTGCTCGCGCGCCGCGCTCAGGTCGCCCCCCCCCCCATCGACACCCACCACCTCACCCGCGGACGCGGCCGCCTGCGCCGTGGACGTGACCGCGGTCGTCGGCGGAGCCGCCTGCGCCGTGGACGTGACCGCGGTCGTCGGCGGAGCCGCCTGCGCCGTGGCGCTCATGAACCCGAGCACGAGGATGAGCGCGAGCTTGGTCGCCTGACTGGTCATGCTCGTCATGCTCGTCATGCTCGTCATGCTCGTCATGCTCGTCATGCTCGTCTCACTCGTCATAGACATCCGTCTTGAGGGGCGGGTCCCCGGGGTTGGTCGTGCGGGGCGAGTCGGCCTCGCCGGTCGGCGGGTGCTCGGGTTGTACCACTGTCACGCGAGCTTTTCTTGCCCGCCGCCGCCGTGCGCCCCCAGCCACGGCCCCTCCCGCCGGCCCCGATCTCCGCGATCCGGCGACAGCGGCCGTCGATCACCGTGCCCGCCGGCTCCTCCGGTGAGCCCGCCGCGGTCTCCATCTCTCGCCCGGCCATGCCCCAGGCCACGGTACCATCCGGCGCGCGCGGGTGCTATATCGCTGCCTCGTGGCCAACGGAACCAAGAAGATCGACGAAGTCGCGGCCCTCCTGGAGAAGACCGGCGGCGACGCGCAGCGCCTCGAGGTGGTGCGCCGGACGCAGAAGTTCAAGCGCTCGTGGATCGAGCTCGCCGAGGCGCTGACCAAGGTCCGCGCGACCCGGAGCTTCGTGCGCTGGGGCTTCGAGGACTTCTATGCGTATTGCAGCAGCGAGCTGACCCTCAAGCGGGCCACCGTCGACAAGCTGACGATCAGCTACAACACGATCCAGACCCACGCGCCCGAGGTGCTCGAGTGGGACGGCGTCGCCAAGGCGATCCCCAGCTACGACGCCGTCGACTACTTCTCGCGCGCGGTCGGCCCCGCCAACGATCCCGAGCCTGAGGGCGACGAGCCCCCGGCCAGGGGGCGCAAGCCCGCCAGCGCGCCGCGGGACCCCGAGCTCGTCCGCGAGATGAAGTCCGCCGTCTTCGACGAGGGCCAGCCCGTCGCCGAGCTCCGCAAGCGCTTCGACCCCGTCCTCCACCCCAGGCCCAAGGGCGCCGACCGCCTCGAGCTGCTGACCAAGGCCTCCGCCTGCGCCCGCAAGCTCGCCGAGCTGCTGCCCGACATCGAGGGCCTCCCGGAGAAGCGCGTCCGTAAGCTCGAGGAAGAGCTCGGCGCGCTGCGAGAGAACCTCGACGGCCTCGCCGAGCCACTGCGCGAGCAGGTGGCGCGCGCCCAAAAGCGCCTCATGAAGCCGCCGAAGGTCCCGGCCGCGCAGGCGGTCTAGGCGCCGCGTTGCTGGCGGCGCGCGACCGCGCCGCGCGCCCTCGCCGACCGCAAGAAGCGCGTGCGCACTTGTGCACCGCGCCGCGAGTCCGCCGTCTGCTACCATCGTCGACTCGATCGGGAGAGTTGGCGTGGAACAGAGCGCGACGAGCAAGCGAGCGCAAACTGGCGGCCCCCGGGCCGCGGCTCGCTCGTCGCTGCCCACCGAGCCTGCAGGTGCCGCGTGACGCACGACAAGGACCCCGAGCACGGCGAGCGAGCCGCGCTGGCCGAGATGATCGAGAAGATCGAGAAGATCGAGAAGGTCGAGCAGGCCCAGCAGGCCGAGCTCGACGCGCTGTTCACCGAGCCGGCGCCGCCGGACCAGGCCGAGCTGACGGCCCTGCGCGCGGCCAACCGCGAGCTGGTGCGGATCAACGAGCGCCTGGCCGACGCGATCGAGAAGCGCACCGCGGAGATGCTCGACACCCGCGACGCGCAGGCCCAGTTCGTCTCCGACGTCAACCGCCAGGTCCGCGGCCCGCTCGACGCGATCATCGGCTACAGCGAGCTCTTGACCGAGGACCTGACGAGCCTCGAGCTCCACGACCTCGCCCACGACGTCGAGAAGATCCGCAGCGCCGGCGAGGCGATGCTCGAGATGCTGGGCGCGCTGATCGAGCGACGCCGCCTCGACGGTCGATGAAAGGCGCGGCGCCGCCTCGACCGTCGATGAAAGGCGCGGCGCCGCCTCGACGGTCGATGAAAGGCGCAGCGCCGCCTCGACCGTCGATGAAAGGCGCGGCGCCGCCTCGACGGCGGCCGAAAGGTGCGCTACGAACGGCGGTCCGCCGATGCCCGCTCCGCCAGCACAGCAGCGCCGACCCGCGCTCCGGTCCCTGCGGGCCCTGCAGGCCGGCCTGCGCCGGTTGCCGCGGCTCCTGCTCCCGCGCACCGCCCAGGTCGACGTCGGCCGCCCCCGCGAGGTCTGGCTGGTCTTCCTCTACACCCTGCGCCGCTGGATACGCGTCGACCAGAGCGCCACCCTGGCCTCGAGCCTGGCGCTGCAGACACTCCTCTCGATCGTGCCCTTCGCCGGCCTGGTGCTGACGCTCGTCGGTCTGCTCGGCAAGGACAGCGGCCGCAACTTCCTGAAGACGATCGCCGGCATGGCGATCCCCGACCCCGGTCGCGCCACCGCGATCGCGGAGACCCTCTACGAGCTGGCGCGCAACGTCACGCTCGAGAACCTCGGCATCGTCGGCTTCTTCGGCTCCCTGGTCGGCGCCTCGCTGCTGTTCCTGACCCTGGAGACCACGATCAACGACATCTGGCGGGTCAAGTATCGCCGCAGCGCGGTCGCCAAGTTCACGATGTTCTACACGCTGGCCACGCTGGCGCCGCTGGTGATCTTCTTCAGCCTCGGAGCGCCGATCGTCGCCCGCATCACCAACCAGGCCGGCTTCGCCTTCCTGCCGCTGCTGAGCACCGCCCTCGCCTTCATCCTGCTCAACAAGTTCATGCCGGCCACCCGCGTCCGCTGGCTCGCCGCCGCGCTCGGCGGCCTCGCCGGCGCCGCCCTCTTCGAGCTCACCAAGCGCGGCTTCGCCCTCTACCTCAGCACCATGAGCAACTACGAGGGCACCTACGGCGCCCTCGCCGTGCTCCCGGTGTTCTGCGTGTGGGCCTACCTGTCGTGGCTGATCGTCCTGTTCGCGGTCGAGCTCACCTGCGTCCTCCAGCACCTGCCCCTGGTCCGCCGCGAGGGCTACATCCCCGCCCCGCTGCGCGAGGCCGACGACGAGGGCGTCGGCGCCTCGCGCCTCGCCTGCCGCCTGATGCTCGCCGTCTGCGACCACCACGACCGCCGCGGCGAGCCCCTCGCCCTCCGGGCCCTCGGCGCCCGCTTCCACGTCGACGCCGCCCGCCTCTCGAGCGTCGTCTCCCGCCTCGAGGGCGCCGGCCTGCTGCTCGCCGTCGGCACCACCGAGGCCGCACACGTCCCCGGCCGCGCCCTCGACCAGGTCACCGTCCTCGAGGTCCTGCGCATGTTCACCAGCCACGACGTCGAGGCCGCCCGCGCCGACACCCTCGGCACCCTGTTCGCCAACCTCGACCTCGCCATCACCGCGACCTTCAAGGGGGTCACCTTCCACGACCTCATCGTCGACGAGCGCCGCCGTCGCAACCACGAGCCCGAGCCCGAGCCCGACCCCATCGAGCCCGACCTCGTCGCCCCACCCGCGCCCTGACCAGCGCCCGGGGCCTCGACATGTCCTGAGCGACATGTCCTGAGCGACATGTCCTGAGCGACATGTCCAACGCCGCCGCCCTTCGCCACGCTCGACGCCAGCGCGCCCCCGAGCCCGACCTCGTCGCCGAGACGCGCGCCCACCCGCAACCAGCCGGTCGCCGCCACCGAGCTCCCGCCCGTCGCCGCCGCCAAGCTCCCGCCCCGAGCCCGAAGCCGCCCCCGAAGCACCAGGCGTGCCGGACCCGCCTCGCGGTGGTCACCTCGCCCGCCGCCGGCCGCGGCCCCGCGGTCACCGGCGCCGGCAGGGGGTCCTCGACCGCCCTGCCTGGGGGACGAGAGCGACACCTGCGCACCAGCTCAGGACCCAAAAACCACGGAGCACCCGGACACCGGCCCTGCGCCCCTCCCGACAATCCCCGTCCCCGCTTGCCAGCCGCGCCCCACCCCGTGTCCAATCCTTCCATGCGCTCCGCGTCCCCGCTTCGCCCTCGCCTGCTCCACCTCGCCGCGCTCGTGGCCGCGACTCTCGCCGCCCCGCTCGTCCCGCTCGGCCCGCTCGACGCGCTCGTTCAGCTCGTCCCGCACGCCCACGCCGCGCCCGCGGTCGCGACCCCCGCCCCGCCCGCGCCGAGCAGCCCCACCCCGCGCGCCGGCGCCGACGCCCGACGCATGGTCGCCATGACCTTCACCAACCTCGTCGTCTTCGAGAACGGCGCCGGCTACCTGCACGGATTCTGGCGCACGCTCGGAACCGCCGGCCCCGACACGCCCGGGCGGCTCCAGTGGGGCCGCGGCTGCCCGGACATCAGCGAGCGCGTGTTCCTGGCGCTCCACACCGCCTTCGCCAACCCGGATCGCTTCTTCCTGATCGTCGACAAGTCGCCAGACCCCCGACAACCCGGCGCCCACTGCCTCACCCACGTCGAGCTCGAGCGCATCAACCCGCCGCAAGCCCCCCCGACCGCCACAACGCCCGCACCGACCACACCGACCGCACCGCCCACACCGACCACGCCGGTCCGCACCGCCCCATCGGCCCAGCCGCCGCCCTCCGCCACCCCCAAGCCCTGACGCCGCGCTCGAGCGAAGGCATACAGCGCGAAGCAAAGGCGAAGCCAGAAGCGACGCCCAGCGCTTTGCGCTCGCGCTGGACGTCGCCACCGTGCGATACTGGCGATCCCGCCATGCTCGCAACACCCCGCCGCAAGCCTGTCCTCCCGCGCCTCGCCGCGCCGCTGCTCGCCCTCATGGCGGGCGCCTGCCTGCAGGCCCCCGCCACCGGCGACAGCGACAGCGACAGCGACACGCAGGGCAGCAGCGGCGACGGACCCGGCACCACCGCCCCGACCACCGGCGACGACACGGGCGCGCCCGCGCTCGACGAGGGCCGCTACTTCCTGCGCATCGACGACGAGCCGGTCCCGCCCGTCCGCCTCGAGATGGACCGCGCCAAGGTCCTCGAGGTCTTCGGCGTCGAGGCCACCAAGAACATCAAGCTCCTCGACGTCGAGACCACCGAGCTCCTCGGCCACGTCCTCGACCAGATCCAGAACGCCTGCGGCGACTGGTGGGACGGCGCCACCTGGGTCCCCGACGCCTCCGACAAGGACAAGGACGGCGACAAGCTCGAGCTCGTCGTCAAGGCCCCGCTGCTCCCCAACTGCAGCAAGGGCAACGAGCTCGGCAAGAGCTTCGGCCCCAACTGGAAGACCACCCCCGAGTTCGCCATGGTCCGGCTCCTGACCATGACCCCCGGCACCGTCGACGTCGACGGCACCAGCCTGCAGACCACCAAGGAGTACCTCGCGGTCAACCCCAAGGTCCCCTTCACCCTCGAGGGCCTGCTCGCCGACAGCCTCGGCATCACCATCAGCACCGGCTTCATCCCGCTCCCGCAGCTGACCCTCGCCCTGCAGCAGACCCTGATCGCCTCGCACCCCAATTCCACGCGCTCGCAGGGCGACCCCGACGTCGGCGACCCCGCGGGCAAGCTCCCGGTCACGCTCTACGACGCGCTGATGGACATGCAGCCGCTGGCCGACAAGTTCAGCCAGCACGGGCAACCCGGCGACCCCGACTATCACCCCGGCATCCTCCTCCCCGACGACGAGAGCTTCACCACCCGCAGCGACGCGCTCACCCCCGCCTTCCAGATGAAGGCGATCGCCGACTCCAACCTCCGGCTGGTCGAGGGCATCGACGTCTCGCGCGGCGCCGGCTCGATGTTCATCTCGAGCGCCGCCGCGCCGCTGGCCTTCGACTTCCTCGACCCGGAGAAGGTCCAGCTCCTCGGCATCGCCGACGCCCCCACCGTCGACATGCGCATGTCGATCCGCGAGCTCGACGGCGTCGTGCCCTCCTGCGAGGCCTCCGAGCAGTGCAAGAGCAACTACCCGGAGAGCCCCGTCGACGACAAGTACGTCTGGAGCAGCCCGCTGTGGTCGCTCGAGCGCATCGTCGGCGTCGCCGGCTACGCCACCTACGGCCAGCGCGCCTACGAAGAGTGCCTGATCAACGGCCTGCCCCCCCCCAAGTGCGACGCCGGCGTGTGGATCGGGCCCAACAAGATCCCCTCCAAGCCGCCCTCCGGCAGCGACGGCCCGGCCGGCTGGACGCAGTTCAAGGTGCTCGACTACAGCGTCCCCGGCGCCCAGTTCCTGTGGGAGCTGTTCCTCGGCATCGCCCAGGTCGCCGTCCACGACCCCGTCGGCGACGACGACATCAATCAGCCGCAGCTCAACAAGGGCAACAACATCGCCGAGGGCGCCGCCACCCCGACCTACGCGCTCAAGGGCGTGCCCATCGGCATCACCGCCGAGGAGATGATCGCCCAGATCCGCCCGAATTTGCAGGATCAGGCCGGCTACATCGCCAACGTCATCCTCGGCAAGTACTGGAAGCACAACGCCCGGCTCGACTTCTTCTACCACCGCGCCGCCCCCGGCGCCCCGCCCGTGCTGTTCTTCATCGGCCCCGACGACCCGCGCCCCGACGACAGCGGCGAGGCGCTCCTGAGCTACGACTACGACGCCGACAAGATCGGCTTCTTCGCCGACCCCGCCCTCACCGACAAGCGCTCGTCCACCGCGATCGACGGCGTCACCGAGACAGCCCACGAGAAGCTCCGCCTCGCCGAGGGTGAGACCGTCCTGTACATGCAAGACGACGAGAAGAAGGTGTATCGCCTCCGCTTCTTCGTCCCCACCGGCGCCGACCCGACCGAGATCGTCGTCCACGTCCGCCCCGTCTGAGACCCGCGCCATGCCCCACGCCCCTCGCTCCCCGTCCGGTCGCATCCCCGGCCTCCGCTCGTCTGGCCAGCGCAGGCCTCGCCTCCACGCCGCCTCGCTCGCGCTGCTGCTCGCCGGCGGCGCCTGCGTGCCCGCCCTCGCGGAGCCCGACGACGCCGCGCCCGAGGAGCTCGCCCCCGAGGAGACCCGCACCGTCGAGCTGCGCTTCCTCCGGCTCGACGCCAAGAACTTCGAGCAGGTCCTCACCAAGCAGGACATCCTGACGAAGTTCCCCGAGCGGGTCCTGCGTGAGACCTGGCTGCTCGACATGGACCTCGCGCCGCTGATCGGCAACGCGCTCGGCATCCTGATCGACACCCCGGCCGACGAGGCCTACACGCTGCCGCAGTCGTCGCTGAACATGTGGAAGCTGCTCAACATGACGCCGGCCAACACCGTGCTGACCGGCAGCAGCCTCGCGCCGCTGCTCGGCGTCGGCAAGGCCGTCGGCCTCGCCCCCTCGCTCATCCTCTCGGACCTGGTCGCCCTCGACCCGAACACCAACATCATCACCGCCGGGCTCACCACCCAGGCCGTCATCGACGACGTCGTCGACACCCACCCGAACGCCCGCTGGCGCCGCGGCCCGGTCGACGCCGCCCACCCCGACGGCCTCTACGCGATCACCAGGAAGGGCAGCATGCCCGTCAGCCTCTACGACGTCGTCACCGACTTCGCCGACCTGACCACGACCTTCGGCCCGGTCTCCGCCCTCCCCAGCCGGCCCGACACCGCCGACCACCCCGGCTTCATCTCCTCCGCCGCGCCGATCGTCGCCGCCACCGACGACTTCGCCATGACCGTGCGCGTCAACCTCAACGCCCTCCCCTACAAGGGCGTCGACCTGACCACCGCCAGCGTCGCCAGCGTCAACAGCACCTCGAGCCAGATCGCCGGCGTCTTCGACTTCTCGAGCGACCAGTGGATGGAGATCAAGGGCCTGGTCCCCGAGCTCGTCATCGGCGAGATGACGATGGCCATCTACGAGAACCCGCTCTTCGTCCCCGGCGGCACCGCCAAGGCCCCCGAGCAGCAGGGCGACTCCCCGGCCTGGTCGCTGCCGAAGTACCAGTTCGAGGCCCTGATCGCCGACGTCGCCCGCCGCAAGTCCGCCGACATCCCCGACCGCTGCACCATCTACTCGCCCGAGGGCGACGTGGCGATGCCGCTGGAGGCCGTCAAGGTGTGCACCGGCGACAACGGCGACCAGGGCGACGGCAGCGAGCCGCCGCGCTGGACCACCATCGCCGTCGACGACAGCGTCGTCCTCGACACCCCGCCGCCGGCCCCGGCCTACTTCTGGGACATCCTGCTCGAGGTCGCCCAGATCCGCCTGCACGACGGCGGCCTCGCCGAGGGCGAGGGCCACATCAACTTCACGCTGCGCGACATCCCGGCCGGCATCACCACCGCCGCCCTCGAGCAGCAGATCCGCGACAACATCCGCAACAGCCCCGCCGCCCTCGCCGCCCTCGCCGAGCTGCTCAACGAGAACACCGAAGGCGACGCCGACTTCTTCTACTACGTCGCCAACGGCAAACCCCCGGCCGAAGGCAGCGACTGGCTGTTCTTCGTCGCCCCCGACGACATCGAGAACAACAGCAGCGGCGACCCCCTCCGCCCCTACAGCTACGCCCGCCCCGGCTTCTTCCGCGACCCCGAGCTCACCGACAAGGCCTCCTCCCTGGTAGCGCTCGACGGCGACACCACCCACGAGAAGGTCCAGCTGCGCCCCCTCGACGTGCTCTACATCGAGGACGACACCGGCAGCCGCTTCAAGCTCACCGCCCGCTCCAAGCCCGGCCGCCACGCCGTCGCCCTCGACATCACCCGCATCGACTGACCGAGAGGTGTCGCCATGCCAACCCCGCCCGCCATCGCCCCCCGGCTCCTCGCCCTGACCCTCGCGCTCGGCAGCCTCGCCGGATGCGTGCAGGCCCTGGAGCTCCCCGACGACGGCCCGGGCGCCGGCGAGCTCCCGGTCGGCGCCACCACCACGGTCGAGCTTCGCCACCTGCGCCTCGACGTCAAGAACTTCGAGCAGACCCTCAACCTCGACGCCCTGCGCAAGCTCCCGCGCAAGACCCTCGACGAGCTGTGGCTGCTCGACTTCGACATGAGCAGCTCGGTCGGCCTCGTGCTCGAGGAGCTCGAGTCGCTGACCCCCGCGGAGGCCGACGCGCTGACGCCCGCGGCCCAGAACATGCGCAAGCTGCTGTCGATGACCGCCGACAACGTGCGCCTCGAGGGCACCAAGCTCGAGGACATGATCGCCCTCGCCGGCGCCGTCGGCCTGCCCCCGGCCAAGGTGCTGGCGGCGATGATGCAGACCGGCGTCACCGACAACGCGATCCCCTTCGACGTCATCGCCGAGGTCTTCCTCGACCTCCTGCTCGGCTCGCACCCCAACGCCCAGCAGCGCAAGGGCCCGATCGACGAC
>Ga0075152_10000846_pt1 | contig 22213 bp, 16 predicted proteins | sample JI61114C2DNA_FD_70964 | JGI IMG/M metagenome (GOLD analysis project Ga0075152, IMG submission 70964) | Wastewater effluent complex algal communities from Wisconsin, to seasonally profile nutrient transformation and Carbon sequestration -... | ecosystem: Engineered > WWTP > Effluent > Algae...
GGTGAGTATTATGTAGAGCCTGGAATCTATCTTTATCACTTCAAATTTGTTGTAGACGAGTTTGATGTAAAGCTGCAGAAGGGAATGGTGACGGTGGTGCGGTGAAGGCATTGATGAAGTGGAGATGCACAACTCATTTTATAGAAATTCAACGCTTCACCCGACAATAAACTCATTGAAAATGATGCACACTATTCGTTCGCTAGTGGCATGTCAATTCTTTTGTTTTAGAAAATTCGGTGAATGCCACCATTCCAAATTGATTTTAAGCATCAATTTCTTATAAATCCTTTTTGATAAACCAACGTCTGGCGAACTGGTATGGGATGATGATCCAGAGTAACAAAACAAAGAATGAGATCAAAAGACCAAGTGAGGTTCCAAAGTACTGCGTAAAAATGGCGCCAGTGTAGCCCAGTAAGGCCGACACATCTAGTTGGAGTAAAACTAAAATCCGGCATAAGTCAATAGGATTCAATGCGCTGATTAATACCATCGCTTTCTCCATTGGATATTCGGCCATTTGAAAGGTAACAAACAGCACGATTCCATCAAATAAAAGAGCGAAATAAAGCCATAACAAAATCACGATTCCTATTCCTCGTGCCTTGTCCCGAATTTTAACGGTTGCAAGCAAACCAATAGCAATAAAGGTATTGGTCAGAAAAAGGCCAGAAAGAATCATCATACCTCCTGAAATCCCCGGAGCAAAGAGTACAATAGCGAGACCAGCACCAATCAGATAGGCAATAGACAATGCACCAGAAAGACCAGCAAAAACACTTCGCCAAATCGTTTTTCTAGCTATCGGCTGGCTCACCAGTAGTTCAATAAACTCAGCACTATTGTAAAAATAAATTGATGAAAAAACACCACCCACCAGAGGTACGATTACGAGCGTAATATTTAGCATGCTTAAGAGTCCTTTAGAAGGATTGTCCTCCAATGTAAAAACACTAAACGACATCAGCAGTAGCAAAAACGTGTACCCCAAAATCATCTTGCTACGCAAAATATCAACCATCATGTATTTCATCAACTTGATATTCATGCGCTCATGATTTTAGCGATTGCTTTGCTTAAAGTGTGTTCACCAGTGTCCGTTTTTATCTCCGTCAAATTCTTTGAAAACCGAATAACTCCATCTTGAATGAATACAACTCTTGAAACAAATTCTTCAAGATCACTTAAAACATGCGATGTAATGATGATCAGCTTTGACTTCCTACATTCTTTGCTAATTTTTGCTTTAAGTATTTCAGACGATACCGGATCAAGACCAGCAGTCGGCTCATCGAGTATCAAAGCATTAGGATCAAATAAAAAAGCAAGTGAAGCATTCACCTTTTGCTTCATGCCACCTGACAAAGTTCCCAAAGCTTTGCTTTTAATACTTTCAATATCAAACAAATCATATAACTCTTTATCCTCACCATCATTCTTTCGGATATCGCGCATCATTGTGAAGAGCTGGTCAATACTCATATTCTCAGGATATCTCCCTGCTTGCGGCATATACCCAATTCTTTTTCGATATTCCCAAGATCCAAGAATTTGATTTCCTTCGAAGAAAATTTGACCTTCTTCAGGAATGACCATACCAAGTAAGCTTTTGATCAATGTAGTCTTGCCACTTCCATTGGGGCCAATTAGTGCAATGCATTCATCATTACTAAACCTCGCATGAATGTCCTTTAAAGCAACAAAATTTCCGAATCTTTTGTTAAGTCCTCGAATTTCAATCATACTACCGACGGTTTTAATAATGGTTCTTTATCCACAAGATTTTCAGGAATCAAACTAGGCATTACACGTTCTGTTTTGTCCATTACGGTGGTTATAAAACTTCGAAATAACATCATCGCTGTAGGATTCTGTTCAACGATTATGCTATAAAGACTTACAGGCCGATATGGCACATCACCAACTCCATCATGGTCAAGGTCATACCCTTCATAATTGTCCCAGTAATTATTACTAAACGTATTTAGCACTAACGAACCATTGGTGCCTACATCAAAAGAATTTCCAATAAAATCATTTCTTTTTAATACTATATCCATGCAACTAGCCTGAATTTTCAATCCCCAACCATTTCCGATGAAAGCATTTCGATTCATAACAATACGATTAACGCCTTCCATAAAAATTCCTGTGGTGTTTTGAACAAACGTATTGCCTTCAATAGCGCCATCTGAGATTTCTTTTAGAAGGATACCATAAGCAGCATCACCCCAGTTGTTGGCAAAATAGTTTCCATGCATACTCACCTGTTTAGAGAACATAACGGCAACACCAGCTCCATTTTCTTCAAACACATTTGCGACATAGTGATCATTGTTTGAGAACATAAAATGTAGGCCGTATCGCACATTTGCCAATGAAATATTTCGCCAGATGATGGAGTGTGTTACAAACTCAAAATAAATCCCGTCCCTATGACCTTTTATTGTATTGTGAATAATCTGCATACTGTCGCATTTCCAGCAATGAATACCGTTACCGCAATGAATTTCTTCCCCACCATTGGATGTTAATACATTATCCCTGATAATACAGCCCTTTCCAAACTGTGTATAAATACCAAAAAATGTGTTCTCAAGCACATTGTTCTCGATGACCACTTTATTGCTATCATAAATTTTAATACCAGCATAATCTATGTTCCCAGAGAGGCCAGAATTCATGACCTTAAAACCTTTCACCACAACCGAGTCGTGTTTTATACTAAGTACCTCAAATTGATTTTCACCATCGAGAATAGGCCAACCATCGCCAAGTAAACATATTCGTTTATCAACTATGATATTTCCTTCAAAATAAACACCTTCATGCACGATGATCGTGTCGCCATCAAAACATTGAGCCAATGCATCCTTTAATCTTGAAAATTTGGCACTGCCACCAACCTCAATAATTGATGCAAACGCACAAACTGAATTGAGCCATATTACAGCCAGCAGCCCTATTTTCATGGATACTTCTCCAATATATCCTTCCAGTTTTGAATTGCCCCCTTCATATTTGATGTACTACGTTGCAGAGCCTTAATATCAATAAAAGCAGCTAAATTTCCGTTCATTGGACTTCGCCAATCTTCACTATAAAAAAAGGTACATTCTGACGCCTTGAGTAATTCAGAAGGATTTTCGTGATTACTTGCATACACGCCAAACACATCGCCAGCGTCCAGTACTTCTCCATTTACAAACTGGGCAGCACAAATTATATCATCAAACTTGTATACCTTTCCCTTTATAGACACAACTTCAGCCGCAAATTGAATTTCAGCTATCTTCATTTTACAAAAGTCACACTGATCTTTACCAATTCGAATCGGTTCAGGCCCAACATTACAAGACTGAATGGAAAATAAGGAAAAAGTAAGTACCGCGGCGACAGTTATTTTACTTCTGGATTGCCAAGTGCCCTTCCATTCTGCCAATAAAATAGCAAGTGAAACTATCCCCACTCCAATAAATATCCAACCACCTATGTCAGGAATAGAATAAGCCCCAAAATTTAGAAGTTGTTTAAATCCGATGAGTGGCGGCTGATAAGCCATTCCAGGAATTTGAATGGCCGCATTTGGATCAAGGTCATGACCGTACTGATATTCCCAATTCCAGAAATCCACCATGGCAATGACTCCAAAAAGCAAGAAAGCTGCAAAAAAAAGAAACAACACATTTCGACTCCGCAGAACGGCAACCAGAAGTGAAAAAATAGCAAAGGCGCCAATAAAATATGGCAATACTGCAAATTCGATAAAATCTTCAGTATGCAATGTTTTCATTCCGATGTAATGATTTAGACCATTGATAATATCCACATCACCCCCTAATTTATGCGGATAAATCTGAAGCATGAGGCCTTCCGGGTATTGAGGTGCATCTAAATCTATTCGCCACATGGGTACAAGCAGCACAGCGCCCAAAGCAAGAGCACATATTAACATGCCCCATCTGGAAATAGAACTTAATTTCTTTTCTGAGTTCATCATTATCTTAAAATAAAACAGGCGTCCGATCAACTATATCACCGACGCCTGTTGTAATCATATATTCTATTTATTTCGTTGGAGGCAGCAATACCGCATCGATAACATGAACTATTCCGTTGGAAGCAGGAACAGAAGCAACGATGGTTGCGATATTGTTCAACATTACCTTACCGTCTTTCACTGAAACAGTAATATTTTCACCATTAACCATTCCCAAATTCTGCCCATCACGCAAATTTTCAGCCTTGATGCTGGATAAAGTCACGTGGTATTCGAGTATATGCTGTAAATCCGTCTTCCTTTCATCCGTCATCAATGCATCTAGAGTAGCCTTATCCACTTTTGCGAAAGCGTCATTGGTTGGTGCAAAAACAGTAAAGGGTCCTGCATTCGCAAGAGCAGTTACAAGCTCTGCTTGTTTCAGCGCAGCCACTAACGTCGTGTGATCAGCAGAAGCAACAGCAACTTTGACCACATCCTTCATGGAATCCTGATCATCAACCGCCTCTTGGCCATCCTTTTGCGCAGGCATAGCGCTTCCAGATGTAGTTGTATTTGAATCTTGTTCATTGCAGGAAAGGAAAACCAGCGAACATAGCATTGCTATTAAACGTATTTTTTTCATCGTAATTAATTTTAGACTAACATTAAAATCAAAGTTACTTTTTAGCCTCAGAATCCTCCACATTGGCACCTGTACTATATTTCAGAGGCACTTCGCTTCCCGCTGGAGACACACGGATATATCCTTGCATTTCTTGGTGCAAAGCGCTGCAGAAGTCCGTACAATACATGGGAAACATTCCGCTTCGCTCGGGAATCCATTTCAATGTTTGCGTTTCACCGGGCATAATCAGCAATTCTGAATTGAGTGCGCCTTTCACCGCGAAACCATGAGGAACATCCCAATCCTGTTCGAGATTCGTGACATGGAAATAAACCTCATCACCTACTTTCACACCTTCAATATTATCTGGAGAAAAGTGAGAGCGAATTGAAGTCATATAGACGTGTACCTGATTTCCTTCACGCACTGCCTTCGTTGTCCCTTCTCCCATCGATACGTATGGATTTTTATTCTCCTCGATTTTATAGAATTTCTTCGAATTGCCTTTGATGAGGTCTGCTGAAACGGCCTGAGCATAGTGAGGTTCACCAATGGTTGGAAAGTCATTGATGAGAGTCATTTTATCGCCACTAATATCATAGATCTGAGTACTTTGTGCCAATTCAGGACCAGTAGGTAAATACCGATCCTTCGTAATTTTATTATATGCGATTACGTATTTCGGGGAAGGCTTGCGAGTATTTCCACCTGGAACACATAAATGACCAACTGAATAAAAAGTTGGAGCGCGATCAAGTACCGCGAGATCTTTAATATTCCATTTTACGACTTCACTCGAAACAAAAAAGGAAGTATATGCATTTCCCTTTCCATCAAATTCAGTATGCAAAGGACCAAGACCCGGTTTCTTTACTTCGCCATACAATGCAGATTCGTACTTAATGATAGGAATTCCATCAAACTCACCATCAAAACTTTTGTCTGCAATTGCCCTTTGAAGTTTATCAAAACTGAATACAGGTATAATCGCAGCAAGTTTTCCGCTACCAACAATGTACTCACCAGTGGGGTCGACATCACAACCATGGGGAGATTTTGGACAAGGTATAAAATAACAAATGTCTTTCAATTCTTTTGTATCCAAAACAATCACTTCATTTCTTATTTCTGAGGTCGTACTGTGTGTGGATTCGTCGTATCGGTTATGCGCATACTTCACAGGAACCTTTTTCCCAGCGCCCGCCTTTAAATACTCTTCGGCCTTTTTCCAATTAACCGCCATAATAAAGTCTTTATCGCGTTGCGATGCATTTACTTCCAGCAAGGTATTAGCTTGTTCCGTATTGTAGCAACTAAAGAAAAACCATCCATGCGATTTGTCCTTCCCAGCGCGTGCAAGATCAAAATTAACTCCTGGACATTGAAGCTGAAAAGCAATATCCATAGCTCCATTTTCTTTACCAACAGAAATAAAACTTATATACCCTTTAAAATTCTCCTTATATGTGCTAATTGGAACATCCCCGTTCGCTTGATCAGAAGGTACACTGAATCGAGTTCCTGCAACAACATACTCCGTATTTTCAGTTGCAAAAGGAGAACTATGATTTCCTGCGCTATTTGGAATTTCAATTATCTCGGCAGTTCTAAAGGTCGTTAAATCTATGCGCGCTATGCGAGGAGTGTTGTTCGCATTGCCGAACAACCATCTGCCATCTATTTCGCCATTGGTTTGGGATAACTCAGGGTGATGCAAATCATCCCAAGGAACAATTCCATGTGATGTTTTCAACATGTCTTTTGATTCTTCGGAGTAGCCATATCCCTTTTCCGGATCCACCGAAAACACCGGAATAACACGAAGCAATCTTCCGCTTGGTATTCCATACACAGCCATTTGTCCACTAAAACCTCCTGATACAAAATTGTAATACTCATCGTATTGTCCGGGTGGAACAAAAGCCTTTGAGGCAGCATCACCACTTACAGCATTTCCAGCGTTTTTTGGCTTGCAGGCACTCAAGACGACTATCGTCAAAAGAACTATAATCAGGCCAAACTGTTTTCTGTTTTTCATAACGTATATTTTGGATTTTGGTTTTTTATAATACAATAATTATTTACAAAAGTGATGTTACTTAATACCATCATTTTTTCTCATATATTCGTATAACGCACGCGCTTCCTCATCTGATAAATTCTGATTCGGCATTCGAACGAGACAAAGCTCCAATTGAGCTTGTGCCCGTGGATCTTTGCTTAACATTTCATCCGTGTTTGTCATGAAGTTCATGATCCAAGCGGCAGTGAATCTCGAGGTCACTTCTTTCCACCCTGGCCCTACAAGTTTCTCAGCAGTTAGTTTGTGACAACTAGAACATTTTACTCCGTATGCCTTTTCACCCGTTGTAGCCATTGCTCCGTCAAGTGTTGGCTTAATCTCAATATTTGTGAATTTCCCGACACCCCGATTTGGATCGTAGACAGGATTTCCAGTTTCAGTTTTAGGAACATTGGATGTTTGACCGGACTGTTGTGTCTGTTGTTTTGGCTTGTCGTTACTGCAAGCAATTAAGAAAACCGGTACCATAAGTACCATCGCAATTTTTTTCATATGGATTGTTTTGATCATTTTGTCAGGCAACAATACTCTTGTTGAAAAGAGAAGATTTATGCGTTCAATCATAAATGCATTTCCAGCCCTTGTCAAAATGCCTATTCCTACTCTTCTGCGATTCCAAAAACAACACACATCACTGAATTACAAGTAGTTATTAAAATAACTCACCGATATGATCTTGATCATAATTGAAACTGTAGTATATCATCTAAATCAAAACTATATAATATTTAATTTTAACGGAAAATTCACTTCCTATGATGATTCCGATCCAAGACATGCTCGCGCTAGGTGCTCATGAAAGAAAATTTGAGGCAAATGAGGTTATCTTTAAAGAGGGTTCTACATGTCAATACTACCATCAATTAGTTTCGGGAAGAGTTCGATGGGTGAACGTGAACGAACAGGGCAAGGAATATTTGCAAGAATTAATTTCCCCGGGTGAATCATTCGGTGAACTACCATTATTCGATGACGAACCTTACGCCGCTAATTCGATTGCGGAAACGAATTGCACAACGATAAAACTAAAAAAGGAGTCTTTTTTAAAAATGCTCTCCGATAAACCCGAGTTGCACTTCAGGTTTTCAAAATTGCTAGTCCAACGTCTGAGATACAAGTTTTTGATTCTTAAAGAATTTGCATATAGTGCCCCAGAAAAAAGAGTCGAATCTCTTTTCAACTACTTGTTAGAAAATGATAAACATATTGATGCAGACTCACACCTGCAGCTCACACGACAGCAAATAGCTGAAATGACGGGGCTGCGCGTAGAAACTGTAATTCGAGTTATTCGTTCTATGAATGAGCTCCACAAAATAAACATTCAAAAAGGCAAGGTGTACTTCGCCCTAAATCAATAAACTCAATGGGTTCAATTCATCTTAGGGCACACGCGAAATTTGCGATTTACAACTTGGCCATATTGGCTTTCATAGGCGCACTTTTACGCTATAAAATTGTGTTTCAACTCGTGTGGATAGATCAGAAACATTTGCTTCATGGACATTCTCATTTTGCATTTACTGGTTGGGTAACCCATGCTCTTATGTTACTCATTGTGTATGTCCTACAAGAAAAACTTCATCAAAAAGGGAAACATCTCAATAGATTATTTACACTCAATCTTATTTGTGCTTACGGAATGCTAATTAGCTTCGCAGCCCAAGGCTATGGAGTGATCTCAATTACTTTTTCAACACTTAGTATCATTTTAGGCTATTGGTTTGCTATACTCATTTGGCCACATACGAAATCGCTCAAGTCAACATCCGCGAAAATTCTGGTAAGATCCGCGTTAATATTTCACTCACTCTCATCCATTGGCGCATTTACACTGGCTTTTATGATGGCCACAAAAACAATTCATCAAAACTGGTATCTCGCTGCAGTTTACTTTTTTTTACATTTCGAATACAACGGCTGGTTCCTGCTGGGACTTCTGGGACTGTACTATGAAAAAATACTTTCGCACTATAGATTGCCAAAGACGATCAATAAGCTACCGATTATTCTCTCTTTGTGTGTTCTACCAACCTACTTCCTATCAACACTATGGATGTCAATGCCTATTCTTGTTTACTTCCTCGTCGTTTTCGCAGCGATTCTTCAACTCCTATTTTGGCTAAAATTCATCTACTTTCTTCGTGCTATTTTTTCACATCTAAAAAATCAAACTGGGGCCGCAATTCATACTATCTTTCTCCTTGCAGGCTCAGCATTGACGATAAAACTTGGCTTACAGGCTGGTAGTACAATCCCACAATTAAGCACTTGGGCATTTGGATTCCGTCCAATCGTCATTGGTTATCTCCATCTCGTTTTACTCGGAGTGATTAGTTTGTCAATTCTTGCTTTCCTTTTTCACAGCGAACTACTCCAACTGAGTACGAAAGTTAAATCAGGGATCATTATTCTTGTCTTAGGTATTATTTTTAACGAGCTCTTGTTACTTGCTCAAGGAGTTGGAGCCATTTCAATGAATGTCATTGCCTTTTCTAATGAACTATTGATTCTCGCATCGTTGACAATGTTGATTGGCGCTTCAAGAATTGCTAAATTCGGATAAATCAATTGTTTATCCAATTTTCCACTCACATCATCATGTGATTGATTAAAAAAATCCAGAGTTGAATTTTGTCCTGTACTTTTTTTCGTGATAATAGTTGCGCTTGCATGAATATCAGCACGAAAAATTGAGACATCCATCAACGATTATAATCAACATATGTATAAAATCCTGGGCTTCGCTTCCCTCCTATTTTTTGCTCATTGCTCTCTAGCTCAATTTGGTGAGCTTGATCCCACCTTTGGAACCAACGGCATTGTTGAAACTGAATTTGCGCAATACTATGATGAAGAAATAAAAGAAATGCTCATTCAACCTGATGGCAAAATAGTGCTATGCGGAACGGATTATGTCGATACCTATGATGTCATGCTGCTGCGTTACAATGCAGACGGTTCAGCCGATTCGAATTTTGGAATTGATGGCAAAGCCACATTTCATTACGGCGAAAGTTTTACGGCCAACTACGGCGTCGCAGTTGTGCTTCAACAAGATGGGAAATTTATTATCGCAGCATATTCTGAAACTCAACCTGGAATTTCTTTCAACTGCCTTCGGGTGCATGCTGATGGAAGTTTGGATTCTTCATTCGGCGAGAATGGTGTCGTAACTGTCTTTATTGATGATTACGACGCCATTGCCAATGATGTTTTGCTGCAACCTGACGGCAAAATTATCGTGACCGGCCATGCGAATGTGAATGCCGCCGGTGAGGATATGGCGGCCATCCGTATGCATCCCGATGGAACACTTGATGACACTTTTGGTGCAAATGGTGTTGTTTCCAACCTGAATAATGTTTGTGGAGTTTCATATACGAACTGTGCATTGCAATCCGATGGAAAGATTTTGATCAGTGGATATGGAAGTACCCAGGGAGATCATGTCTTCTGTTTGATGCGTTTGAACGAAGATGGAAATCTCGACAACACATTCAATGAAGATGGTATCCAAATGACAACTATCTCGGGATATTACAATCACCCGCAAGCCATCCTTCTTCAGCCTGATGGTAAAATTCTTCTTGCAGGTTATGCAGGAGCTGCAGCATCTTCAGTAAATCCCGCCATGGTAAGATACACCTCCACCGGAAATCTTGATCCCACATTTGCTGTCAACGGAATATTCCTCGACACATCGACCCCAGGTTCAGATTGGATCAGTGATGTCTGTTTGCAACCTGATGGGAAAATTCTAACATGCGGGCTGACAACACAGAGTGATGGTGGCTGGGACTTCGTGGTGATGCGCGTAAACACAAACGGGTCACTCGATGGTAGTTTTGGTGAGAACGGATACGTGAATACGGCATTCACATTGAGTGATGCGCGCGGTGAAGCCATTGCCTTGCAAAATGACGGGAAAATAGTTGCTTCCGGTTATGCTTCATTTGGTGTGAGAGACGCTGTAATCGCGCGTTATACGAGTGGCCTTCCGGTTGGAATTGAGTCGGTACAGATGTTAGACTCGTCTATGTATCCAAATCCATTCAATGATCTATTGATTATTAAAAACAAACATGAACAACTCCCTATAAACATTTCCATTTGCAATTCGATCGGCATTTTGATTCAATCACAAAGACTGACTGCGGAACAAACAACACTATCCACAGATCATTTGGCTTCAGGTGTCTATTATATTCAAAGTTCCGATAGTAAAGGAAATACTGTAACCCAAAAAATGGTGAAACACTAATGGTTACTTCATTTTACGAAGTGCAATCGCTTCACGTAACAATTCATTGAGTGTATTGACTGGTAATTCAGTTGATGCATCTAATTCGAAAATTTTCATGCGCGCACGCTTTTCCTGAATGAGCACTGGATGTATCATTTTTCCTCCATCTACAAAACCGATGTATGGCTGTTTTGTCATTTTATTTAGCCAAAAATAGCAGAGCATTTTTCCGTTGTAATCATAAAAAGGCATACCATACTTCCATGACTCTGTCAGATGCGCTATTTCATTGTTTCTTATGAAAATACGCAACGCAGCTAAACATGAGCGCACGGGCTCGTCCTTTTCTTCAAAAAAATGATCAATGGGATGAAGCATAAAGTAGAGAACCAATTTTGCGCAATATGCACCTGAACCGTTAACTTGCACACGTGAGCCGTTTGGTAATTCATAGAATCCGACTGTCAATAGTAGCATTCGTCCTATTGAATCAGCTGCTCCATGCTCAACAAAGTTCCATTCAAAATGGCCTGTTTCACCTGAATGAAAACCAAGGACTAAGCAGCAACCGCGTGCAGGCACTGGCACAAGATGAACGAGGTTTTTTGTGGATCGGGACCAATGAAGGTTTAAATCGATTTGATGGAAGTGATTTTGTACATTACTTCCACGATCCAACTAACCGCGCACATTCGTTAAGCGGCAATGCCGTGCGTGGAATTACTGTAGCTGAAAACCAACTATTATTATGCACCAACCATGGAATAAGCCTATTCAATATTGCCAATCAGCGATTTGAAAATGAACTGCTATCAGATTCACGATTCAATTTTACGAGCAATGAACTCATCAACTTCATTTTCTGCGCGAGCGATAGATGGTATATTGGTGGAGAAAATATACTTCTTGAATTAAGCTCTGATTTTACAGTCCTCAATGATCTAGCCTTACAAATAAATCGTTCTCAATCCTCACCTGCAAGAGATTTTATAAAGCCTACAGTCGACGCGAATAACAACATTTACTTTCCATCATGTGGAAGTTTATACCATTACAATCCATCTAAACAACAATTCATATCTGTAAAAAATTCAACTGGAGAACAAAGTTTAAAAACACAATCCGGTTGTTTTACTGTACCAATCTTTTTATTCAATCAGGATGAACGGATCCTTGCCGAATGGTCCATGAATCCGTGTGTGGAGTCACTGAATGGCGGCACAATTTCAAACAACATAATACTTAAAAAACAACAACCGGCATACAACGGAACAACCTTGGACATTCTTCAGTTCAACTCGAACACACTATGGTTTGGTGGCGAGTATGGCCTTGCAGAATGGAATACTGAGACGAAACAATTGCAATATCATCATCTAGACACTGATACGGCGCGTTCAGTAATTTGTCGGGTGATGTTACGCGATAAACAAAACTCAATTTGGATTGGCACAGAAAGTGGCCTCTTTAGGTATTCACAATCAGCCAATCACTTTGAATGCATCGGAATCAACAAATCTTCAGAGCTAACAAATTCTGTTTACGCACAGCAGTTTTTGGAACACAACGGTGAAATATATTTCATCCAAAGCGAAGGAATTGAACAGAACCTATTTAAGCTTGAAAACAAAGAAGTCATAACGCTTCCTACCTATTGCTCAGCGGAAGGCGCCAGAAGCATGGCAGTGATCAACAACAAAGAACTCATCATTGGCGGATGGTCTTCTTTGAACAAATACACACCTTCTACTCGTGAATGTTCCTCATTCAACTGGCTACCTGATTCATTAAAAAAAAATGCAATCATTGCCATTCTGGTGGACAAGCATCAGCACATTTGGCTCAGTTTCGGAGTGGGAAAAGGCATTTATAGATATCACATGCCGTCAGGCAAGGCTGTGCATTATGTCCAAGAACCACAGACAGGTCAAAGTGCAATTCCTATTGCCAATGCGTTCGACATGACCGAGGATGCCAATGGCAATGTATGGTTTGTGCGTAGTAAACTAGATGGCAAATTGATCAAGTGGAATTGTATCACAGATCTATTTGAAGAAATCCACCCAAAGAACCCTTCTGCATCGGACATGCATTTTAATAGTGAGTCCTATTGTGTGGAAGCACAAGGGAATATCATTTGGTTTGGTGTCATGCGCGAAGGATTATTTCGCTTTGACTCAGAAAAAAACGATTTACAACAATTTACCCGGTTGGATGGACTTCCTTCCAATGACATCATGAGCATCACTTTCGATGCAGAAGAGCGCATTTGGGTTGGTACATCTCATGGAATTTGTGTATTCGATTATGAAAAAAGTCGTTTCACCACTTTTGGAGTAATGCAGGGTTTGCCTAATAACGATTTTAATAGTGCCAGTCTATTCGACCCAAAATCAAAACGAATGTATTTGAGCTGCGAAGGAAATATTATATACTTCCAACCAAAGGATTTATTTCAAACAAAAAATTCGCCTCGAGTCTACCTGACATCTCTTAACGTTGAAGGCAAAGAAACTTCGTTGAATCAAAACAATTTTCAACCCGGAGAAAATCACTTCGATTTTACGTTTACTGCAGTAGATTTAATGTATGCCGACGATTTTGAATACCGATATATGCTAGTTGGTTTGGATCAGGATTGGATTATTTCCGGCAAGACCAAAACCGCCGGTTATGCCAACATACCACCAGGCCAATATGCTTTTCAAGTAAGTGTAAAAACAGGAGGCGAATGGCGAGAAGCCCACACGATTTATTCGTTCGAGTTGCCTCCAGCCTTTTATATGACATGGTGGTTCGTTCTTCTTGTCATTCTATTCATAACAACAATTCTGTATATATTCTTTCAAATGCGGAGCAAAAGATTGCGCGAAATGGAAAATGTCCGCAGTCGCATTTCAAGGGATCTTCACGATGATATTGGAAGCGCACTCAGCGGCATAAGGATCATGAGCGGTCAACGATCAATGAAAGAAGAAGTGAAAACAGAAGTCTTGTCACGAATTCACCTGAGCAGTCAGAAAATGCTTGACGACATGGACGATATCATCTGGACAATCAATCCGAATAACGACAAAGGCGAACATCTTTTCAGCCGTATGAGGGAGTTTACCGGTGAAATTCTGGAATCTGCGGGCATTGAGTACACGCTCAATTTTCAAGAAAATATAGAAAAAACACAATTCGATCTCAACCAAAAGCGGAATGTTTATCTTATCTACAAAGAATCGCTGAACAATTTGGTCAAACATTCGCGAGCGAAATCGGTGACTGTTCATTTTGTGCTGAACGAAAGACTGAAGATGCTTGAACTCACAGTACAAGATGATGGGGATGGCATTGAAACAACACGTTTAAACAAGAACGGCAATGGTTTGGTGAACATGAAAAAACGAGCAGAGGAAATAAACGGAAAATTAATTCTGACATCATCCAATGAATTAGGAACAAACATTTTCCTTCAATTCCCAATTACATGATGATGTAATTACACAAAACAACCAGATCATCTATTTTTGAAAACGAATGATTCGTGTTTTGATATATGAAGACAATACAGAGTTGCGCGAAAGTCTCGTTCAATTAGTTGACCAAAGCAGCGGCATGACTTGCGTAGCTCATTTTTCCACTTGCGCACATTCAATGGAAGATGTAACTACACTTCAACCAGATGTAGTTTTAATGGATATTGATATGCCAGGAATGAGCGGAATTGAAGGCGTTGGAATCATCAAATCAGCCATACCTCAAACGCATGTCATCATGCTCACTGTTTTTGATGACAACGAGCGTGTATTTCAATCCATATGTGCGGGAGCGAGCGGATATCTTTTGAAGCGCACACCCAACGAAAAAATAATTGACGCAATTCGGGATGTACAAACCGGCGGAGCGCCAATGACATCGCGTGTTGCTCGTCAAGTGCTCCAGCTTTTTTCTCAGAATCTTTCAAAACCAGAGCAGAAAGAAAATCACAACCTCACAAAACGAGAGCATGAAACGCTCAGTTGGTTGGTGAAAGGATTTTCTTATAAAATGATTGCCGAAAAAATGGAGATTTCCATTGACACTGTTCGAGCACACATTAAAAAAATATACGAAAAACTTCATGTAAGGAGCATGAATGAAGCAGTAGCAAAAGCAATCAATCAAAAAATTGTTTGACGTATCGCACCGATTTAGTTGGAATTTCGAATTTACTGGAGGGTGACATTTCCTGAAAGTCAGACATCAAATAACTTGAGTCTCTTTATAACATTGGAACACCAAACCACTTGCGTCATAACGATTCTTCATCGTGGTTTTCTTGCGTAACAAATGTTACAATCAAAACAACTCTTCCAATCTAATCTTGTAGAAAAAAACAAATGAAACTTCGCTTGGCACTTTTAGTCGCAATGACTGCTTGCACAATTTACCCATTTGCTCAAAGTTCTCCCTTCAATATCCATATTGAACCTATGACCATCAGTGGGCTGAATGGATTGCAAGCCTACGCCTTTGGCACATTCGATGGCAAGTGGCTTCTATTAGGAGGCAGAGTTGACGGACTTCATCGAAGACAGCCTTTCGCCGCCTTTGACCCAGCGTATAACAATGATCAAGTGATCGTGGTAGATCCCATCACACAACAATCGTGGACAGCGTCCCTTTCCACACTTTCAATTGACCTTCAGGAACAATTGAGTTCCACCAATATGGAATTTCACCAAAAAGGCAACTACCTCTATATTCTAGGAGGTTATGGTTACAACGACGAAACCGGAGCTAAAAAAACGTTTGATTTTCTCACCGCAGTGGACCTGCAAGCGACGATTGAAGCAGTCATGAATGGAAATGAAATCGTTTCTCATTTTCGTCAAATCTCTGATCCTCAATTTGCAGTCACGGGCGGACAACTCGAGATGATAGGAGAAACATTTTATCTGATCGGAGGAAATAAATTCGATGGCAACTACAATCCGATGGGAGGACCAACATACACGCAGGTGTATACCAATTCCATTCGGAAATTTACAATCACCGATGATGGCACATCCCTTTCAATAACACATTTACCAGAAATAATAGATGAAGACAATCTTCATCGTCGTGATTACAATGTAGCGCCACAAATTCTTCCGACCGGAACAGAAGGCATCACTGCATTTTCAGGAGTATTCCAGCCAACCGTAAATCTTCCATATTTGAATTGTGTGAACATAGATGAAAACGGTTACACTGTGAACAATGAATTTCTGCAATATTATAATCATTATCATTGCGCAGTGCTTCCAATATATTCATTACTCTCCAATGAAATGCATAGTGTTTTTTTTGGTGGAATTGCACAGTATTATGATAGCCTCGGTGTTTTGGTTCAAGATGACAACGTTCCTTTTGTGAAAACCATTGCTCGCGTAACTCGCAATGCAAGCGGAGAAATGGCTGAATACAAACTTCCAGTTGAAATGCCGGAGTTCCTTGGTGCAGCTTCTGAGTTTATTCCAAATGAAGAAGTTTCACACTACGAAAATGGTGTTTTCAAACTAGATGAATTCACTGAAGATAGCACGCTTGTAGGATACATTTATGGAGGAATTAGCAGTACCGCGAAGAATATATTCTTCACGAATACCGGATCGCAAAGCGATGCTAGCGATCAGATATATAAAGTTTATGTGCTAAATGATCAGTCTTCCGGAATTCATGCCCTCAATTCTCAAAGCGTTGGATCATTAAAAATGCAGGTGTATCCCAATCCAAATGATGGAAAGTTCACCATCAACTTTCACTTAAAACAACAGTCGGATACCAAAATTTCCATTCAACAATTAGATGGACAAGTCATCGCAGAAGAGACTCTTCATGCTCTTAAAGCTGGTGGCAATACCTATCATTGGAATTCGAATGCATTGAACTTATCGGGTGCCTATTTGATTACCATCTCAACAGCATTTGAAAAGTCAATGCAAAAAGTGTTTATTCATCAGAAATAAGTTACAACTAAGGAACAACGTCGTCTATCAATACACCATCATTTCAATAGTATCAGCAAAGCCTAATTTCGAGAAACTGGATTAGTTGAAATTCTCCTGAAGACACTATTTCGAAATCATGATTCTCATGATACTGCGTCGATCATTTTGAAGAATATGCACAGAGTAGATCCCATTCGACAAATCATCGAACGCGAATGAATGTTGTCGCTCATTGCGAATTATTTCTGAGTGCATAAGCATGCCCGAAGAATTGTAAAGCATCATTTCGTAATCACCTCTGTGTCCGTTGTCTATTATAAAAGTACCGTTGGATGGATTTGGGTAGACTTTGAGATTTGAGAATTCCGACTTAACGATGGTATTTGCATTGTCATGGTAAAACAAATCAAGTTGATATGATCTGCACGCAGCGTAAGCATAATTGCTATAAACTGCAATATAAAAAGTATCGGCTGCGAGATAATCATAGGTAACAGAGTCCACCGCTGGAATGCTAAAGACACCCAATGGACTTGTGAACTGCGCACCAATGGGGCTCATGTTGTGATCAAAGAGCTGCATTGAGTGGCCAGATGTTGCGTCACCAGTATATGTTTCTGCGCGTATCACAACCTTGAAAAAACCGGTATCTGGTTTAAAGAATTTGAAGTAGTCATATGCTCCATCGCCAAAGAAATATTGATTGCCCTCAATCGGCAAGGCAGGATCTACAAGTTGAGCCGTCGCAAAAGAATTGTTGGATTCAATATCGTTCTCATAAATGGGAGAAACCACATCATACCAAATACGATAGGCATACCCGCGGTCGAAGAAATTACCCGTAGCTACTGAGATATACATTTCATTGTTTCCAACACAAGTCCAGATGATCGTATCCGAATTGGGCGCTTGAAAAGTACCAACCGGACTATTCTGTGAATACCATCCTGCACCACTGGAATTGTACAAGGTCATATTCGTATAATTACTTCCGGTACTTTGTGCTTCTGATTCATAAAATACCCGCACAGTACCGTTGGTTGGAGGTGTAATTCTATAATAATCATAACCATCCGAACCTACTGCCTGTGCTTGATTAACAAAACTAAGGTGGCCTTCCATGGGAATATTGTAAGCTAAATCAAGAGCCTGATCAATGGTCGAATTTGGCTCAACATCATTGTTGAAAGTAGCAGGGATAAAATCCCATGACAGCGTGTAATCGAAACAATATTCAAACACATAAGGTGAATACACCTGAAGGTAAAATGTATCTGCCAGCAAGCAACACCAACCTCTGCTATCATTTTCAAAAGCCCCGTTTTGTCCTTGTGCCGCAATCAATGGATCCCAGGGATTATTCTCTTCGTTGTACAAACGAAACTCAAAACCGATACCTGCAATATCTCCTTGTGCTGCAACACTTGTGTTGATTGTTATCTGACCATCCGCTGGAAGGATGATACGGTAAATATCTAAATTCTCGAACGTGCAGACTTCACCTGTGACTGTCACGCCTTCGTCCAAATCATTAGACACCGGAAATGGATTGTTCGGTTCTGTTTCTGTGATCTGAGATTGCACAGTCATAATATTCAACACAATCAAAATCGAAAAGAGGATCTTTTTCATAATTAACAATACATTTATTCTTCCATGCAAAACTAAAATTCGAAGAGGCTACAGAATATCCCCATTTGAGGGGATAGCATTTTCAACGTGAAGCATGCTGTTTTAAAAATTCATCCAATTTTATTGACATAAAAAAAGAGCGACCACATCGGGCCGCTCTTTTGAGATATTCATTTTCAGGGTTACAGCATTATTTCGCTGTAACGACGATTTTTTCTACAATGCCTTCACTTTCATTCATGCCTTTTAGGAAATAGAATCCAGTGCTCAATCCGTCAATCTCCTGAGTGAACATATTGTCGCTGTTAAGTGAGAATGATTTCACCATTTGGCCTACTTCGTTATAGATAGCAAATGAACCAATCGAATTTGATTGTATTACAAAATGTCCATCGCTTGGATTTGGGAAAACACGAAGTTCAATAGCATCCACATCGAATTTCTGATTCAGATCTGAATTCGTTTCTTCCTCCTCCATGCAGGCTGCAATTGCAACAGACTTAGATCGGTTGGCTGAAGTCCCGCATGCATTCACTGCTTTCACCGCAATAGTTCCTGCAACAGAACCCCATGTCACAGTTGCATTGTTTGTGCCCTGGCCTGCAGTAATACTGCACGAAGCAGGCACAGTCCAGGTATAGGTGTCAGAAGCTATTTGTGGAGTAGAAAATGCAATTCCAGTTTGAAGTGGGCACACAGACGCTGGCCCTGTGATAGACGCAGGTGTAGCAGGTTTACCATTCAAAGTAAGACATTTGGAAACACTATTGCCGCATGCATTGAATGCTCTCACACAGATGCTTCCAGTATTGAAGTTTGCAGGTACATTAATCACAACGGAATTGTTGTTTTGACTTACCAATGAGCATCCCGCAGGCAATGTCCAGGTATAGCCTAAAGCTCCTGCAGCCGCTGCAATGCTGTAAGTGAAGTTACCACCAGCGCATAAACTTGCTGCTTGCCCTGTCACCGCGCCTGAAAGCGAAGGCACAGAATACACGTTCGTGGATCTTACAGCACCAGTGCCACAACTGCTAACTCCTCTTACAGAAACAACTCCACTCGTGAAGTTCGCCGCAAAAGTGACATTGATACTTGTAGTTCCTTGTCCCGAATTAATTACCGCACCAGCAGGTACAGTCCATGTATAGCTTGTTGCGCCTGCAAGTGAGGCAACACTATACGTTTGTGTTGATGATGCGCACACAGCAGTTGTTGGTCCGCTGATCGCCGCTGGCAATCCCGGAATACTGTAAACAGTCATTGTTCTATTCGCACTTTGTCCAAAACAATTCACGGAACGCACCGAAACTGTTCCTGTACTGACGAAATTCGGACCAAACTGAATAGAAACAGAAGTTGTTCCTTGTCCAAATACGATCAGCGAATTCGCAGGGGCTGTCCAAGTATAAGAAGTAGCATTCGCTACCGGATTGATACTGAAAGTCTGAAAAGTATTAGCGCAAACATTGATGGCATTGCCTATAATATTTGAAGGCACCGTTGGATTAGTTGTGAATGCCACAACAGAGCGACAGAAACTTGCGCTTTGACCGCAGGCGTTTACCGCACGCACGCACAAGTTACCTGTGTTGTATTGATTAGAAAAACTCAATGTTATGGAATTCGTTGTAGAACTTCCACTAGCACCATTAGGCAATGTCCAGAGATACGATGTCGCACCAGCAACAGGTGTTACACTAAACACGTGACCTGATGTACTTCTGCAAACGCCATAAGGACCGTTTATAACAGTAAGCGCTGCTGGCGCTGTGCCTCCAAGATTAAGTACTGTCGCATTTCCGCTTGCTTGACAACCATTACCGTCTGTCACTGTAACAGAATAAACACCTGCAGCTAGATTGCTCAGACTGGAAGTAGTTGCCCCATTGCTCCATAGATAAGAATATGGTGCCGTTCCATTGCTTATCGAAACTGTAATTGAGCCATTGTTTACATTTAAACAAGGTGCATTGTTCGGTTGAAGTGCAATGCTGATGGTGCAACATCCTTCATCAACAATACTATCGCAATTGTCGTCGAAGCCATTGCAAATTTCAATTGCAATCGGATTTACTGCTGCATTGTTATCGTTGCAATCGCTCGAGTTCGTTACATATCCTGGTGGTGGAATGTTTGTGAATTGAGTAACCGCTGGGTTTCCGTAGCCATCACCATCCAAATCCTGATAATACGTGCTTGGGAAGAATGGATAGACAGTAACATTAAACGTGCACGTTGCAATATTGCCGCAGTTGTCCACAGCTGATGCAGTAACCAAAGTAGTTCCAACACCAAAGCTTGATCCGGATGCAGGAACATAAGAAACATTGACACTACTGCAATTGTCGGATGCGGTTGCAGAGTAGCTCACCGAAGTACTTCCAAAGATACCAGCGGTCGCTGTGATGTCCGATGGACAAACAATGGTCGGAATTATATCATCCGTCAACGTAATTAATTGTTGAAAAACAGCAATCAATAATGCGCCGCGATGCGCTCTCCATTCTCGTATGATGATACCACCACATCCACCATTTACATACTCATCTTGATAAGAAACAACTTCATTGCCGCACGCATTGATTAATTGTGGTCCAGCGATGAGCGACAAATCAGAACCACATACAGCCGTCGCCTGTATTGGGAAATTAGGATTGAACACTGTGCTATCACCCGCTGCAGTAGCATCGCAGTTATCATCAATCCCGTTGCCACAAATCTCAGCAGCACCCGGATTTACCAAGGCGTTGTTGTCATTGCAATCTCCCTGGCAGGTTGTATAGCCATCACCATCGACATCAAATCCTTCATCAATAAATGCATCACAATCGTCATTAATGCCATTGCAAATTTCTGCGATGCCCGGATTTATTTGCGAATTGTTGTCGTCGCAATCGCCAGCGCATGAAGTATATCCGTCACCATCTAAATCAAACCCTTCATCCACAGTGCCGTCGCAGTCATCATCCTTGGAATTGCATGTTTCCGGCGCGCCTGGATAAATAGTTGGGTTATTCTCATTGCAATCTCCGTTGCAACTTGTGAAACCATCGCCATCTGTATCAAACCCTTCATCGATGTTTCCATCGCAATCATCATCAACATTGTTGCACACTTCAAGTGCGTTCGGACTAATTTGTTGGTTGTTGTCATTGCAATCTCCGTTGCATGAAGTGAAACCATCACCGTCGAGGTCAAAGCCTTCATCTATGGATCCATCACAATCATCATTTACATTGTTGCACACCTCAGTTGCACCAGGATAAATCGTATTGTTGTTGTCATTGCAATCGCCGCCGCAAGTTGCAAAACCATCACCATCCATATCAAAGCTTTCATCTACAAAAGTGTCGCAATCGTTGTCAACACCGTCGCACAGCTCTGTTGCACCTTCATTAACGGTAGGATCATTGTCATCGCAATCCCCAAAGCATGCATAATATCCATCATTGTCTGCGTCAAATCCTTCATCAATGATTGTATCACAGTTGTCATCTATCGTATTGCACGTTTCTGGAGCGCCAGGGTTTATAGATGGATTAGTATCATCACAATCGCCAAAGCAAGGTGTGAAACCATCATCATCCATGTCAAATCCTTCGTCAATAAATCCATCGCAATCGTCATCTATAAGATTGCATGATTCTGTCGCTCCGGGATTGATCTGCGCATTACCGTC
>Ga0075152_10000849_pt1 | contig 22196 bp, 31 predicted proteins | sample JI61114C2DNA_FD_70964 | JGI IMG/M metagenome (GOLD analysis project Ga0075152, IMG submission 70964) | Wastewater effluent complex algal communities from Wisconsin, to seasonally profile nutrient transformation and Carbon sequestration -... | ecosystem: Engineered > WWTP > Effluent > Algae...
TTCGAGATAGGTGATGTTCTTATAGCCCCATCGACACTGATGGAACCCAAGGGACCAGAAGGGCGGGATGGCTGATCTTCCTTCGTAGAGTTGGAACTTCTGAATGGTGGCTTCTGGATTCTTCTCACCAAGGAAGAACCTAAAATCAAGAACACCTCCGATTGCCTTATATGTGAACTTGTACTGGTTAACCGCGAAGTTTTCCACGATGACATCCATAGCGTTATTGTTGCGGAGATAGTTGACGTGGAAATTGCCACTGTTCTCACGAACAAAGTAAATTGGATAGTGCCCGTAAGTCTGCTGACCGTCACCTCTGTCCATCACCTGTCCGCGATCACGGTTGAAGATAGTGAATTTTCCTGGTTTAATTCTGAAGCTATCACTGAATCGTTCACTGAAGCCATAGACAGTCCTGGAAGTAACAACGGTCGAAATCTCCAAATAATACTCGCTAAACACGAGTTCACCCTTGCTGGTATCAAAGAGCACCTCATTATCGAACTTTCTGATGATACTGAAGTCGAAGGGATTTTGAGTGAAGCTGAACTGGAAGAGGGAGTTTGTGAGAGGGAAGCTGAAATTTGAAACAGGGTCAATTGGGAAGACACCCGTTTGAGGTACCTCAAACCTTGTCTTGTTGAGGTCAGTAATCTTGATAGACAAGTCAGTAGCGGTATAACAGCGGACCGTGAAGAGAAGGTCTTTGATGATTGGACTGGTTGGCTTGACATAATAGCTGGCATTGCCGATATAGCTCAACTGAATGGTGAATGACGAGGTGTTCTGGCTAACAGAGGCCACCTTATACTGAGTGATGCTCATACCAAGCACCACCAGGACCAACAGGAGGAGCAGTCTCATAGCTGCAGGTATGACTTATAATTAATATTAACAAAGATTCGCTGGGCTTATGAAACAGTATAGCAGACATCATCACTATTCATTGCCAAGGAGCAGTTTCCCGTCGGTCAGTACGACCGCCTTCTTGAAATATTTGGGTGGTAGTACTCCCTCGATCCCCTCGGTCAGTATCACATTGTTCGAGGATAGGAAGAATTGAATGCCGTCCTTCATCGCTGCAGCCATATCTATCTCAATCAGAATATCGCAGCTTGAACGCATGCCCGAGATGACTCCTTTGTCCTTCGGGTATCCAGGAGCAAAGTGAATATGCAGGCGAGTCATTCGTTTAAGTCCCTCATTCAAAATAGGTTCCCAAAACTTCTTGTAAGTCCCGTGGACCACGACAGGGAATTCAGTCGGGTCTTCTATCTTTTCCAGCAACTTATCGGTTTCCACTTCCTTGATAGAGTGGCCTTGTGTGGCTCTAATCCAAAGGACTTTATCTTCAGTGTCCCTGTCAATGTCTTTCTTTACTTCAAACCTCTTCTTGTCGTTGGTCTCTACAATCTCCATGATCTTCTCAACTGTGAGCTTCTGTCCCTTCTTGTGGAAGTACTCCAGTACATCGTCCATTTTGAGAAACCCGTCTGCATTCATGACCAGCCCCTCCTGAACAGCACCGTGCCTGAGCAACCACGAAAGAGCTTTGGAGGTCTTGACATTCGCATCGTCCTTCTTCTGGTACTTCTTCATTTGCTAACCTCTTGCAGTATTTCTTTGTTTATAATTTGACAGAGTTGAAAGTCGCTCAGTTGCTCCTACTTTTATATTCTGATGAATGTGCTTCTGAGAATTCAATTCGGTTGATTTGCTGCCAAACAAAAACCCCCATCTCCACCGTTTCTGACGGCAGCTGCGGATGTTATATAAATCGCGAATAGTGTCGAACAATAATGTCCATCTACAGCGGCTTCGCGACTCGTTAGCAGGAAACACTCTACGATGAGACAGTTACCAGTATCCTCAGGATGCTTTGTCGGCGACTCCTTAAATTCTACGAGGGCGAGCACTCCGATGATAAAAGCTTTGCTATGGCAGTCACCAAGGCTCAGCGTGTGCTTCAGCGTCAAGAGAAACATAAGTATCTCGAGCCTAAAGTCTCCCTTGCGATAGAGGAATTCACGGAATACCTCAAAGACAAAATTCTCATGAAAAGTGATGCCGCAGACAAGTCCTCGTCAAAGATAATCAACACCAGCCAAAAGAGCGATAAAAGCGGAGGAGATGTGCCCCATACAGGTGCAAAATTTGGTTTGGAAATGAGCAGAGCCATGGTGGCTACAACATCTGGCAAAGTAGTTGGGGTTGTATCAGCGACCTCGAGGGTGAGGCTATCAGCAGGGCATCGTGGAGAGATACGTCATGAAACTCCTGCAGCACGCCCATCAACCCATCATAATTCATAAAGGCCAGTAAGCTACTCCGCTGCGGTCAATTATTCGGCGAATAATGGAGCAGGGCGTCCCCAGCACCGACATTAGGGAAGCCCACCCTCATAAGCAATACAAGTGAGCAACAGTGTGCCATAGGATTAGCTACTTTCTAAGTACCTAAAAGGCCAGCACAACTTCAAACCGAACTTTCCACAACGCTGCTTTAAGGCCTTTCGGAGCAAGACTAAGCGACAACCCGAATATACGATGCTGTGATTAGATGCTGGCCTACATATTATTGTCAAATGTTTGTGCATCAGTTCTTTAGGAATGCGAGGAAGTTCAGTCGACTCGGCAGTCTACTTTCACTTCCTTCGGGCTCCCTTCTAACTCGGATGATAGCCCTTCCAGTCGCCTTGTACATGCTGCACGAAGCAAAATCATCATGCATTTTTGGATTCGGAAGCCCCAGCATTTCTCGAAACAAACTGGCAGGCCGCGTGAACAACATATAGTACCCCGCTAACAGTCCAATCGAAGACAGACAGCTTGTGCACCAGTTGACTGCCGTGGACGGCTATGTAGCAGCCGTATTCGATGGTCATGGAGGATGGCAGATGGTACCATATTTATAGTAATTCAGTCCCAATTCGCTATGAACAACATGGTAGGTGCTCTGGAAAGAGCCCTTACCAACAATAAGAGCAAATACACAGACGAAAAGGAAATGGTGGTGGAGTCCCTCAAGCAGGCATTTGATGATGTTGAAGGTAAGTTTCTCTAAATCGCAAGGAACGGATACGCTGCAGGATTTCCTCGTATGGGAAGGGTTGGTTCGTGTGCGCTAGTTGTGCTGGTTATCAACAACCGAGTATACGCTGCAAATGCTGGTGATAGTCAGGCTTTAGTGCTTGAACAGAAGGACGGAAATCTTGTGCATACGAAGCTGAACAAGAAACTAAATGCCAACTCCAAGAAAGAACAGGCTAGGCTTCGTTCCTTATTTCCCGGCGAGCCTGATGTCGTTGAGTGCCGACGAGAAAAGAGCTGTTACGTGAAGGGAAGGTTACAGCCGACACGCGCATTCGGAGATTTTAGACTGAAGTATCCGTAGTTCAACAATCCGAAAGAATTCGGGTCAGAGTTAGACTACCAAACCCGGTTAAAAGTGTTCACTGGACCGTACATCACACACCAGCCTGAAATCAAGGTGGTAGATATCACTGGCAACCACAAGTTAGTAGTGCTCGGCTGCGACGGTATCCCAGATCTCATCCTTAGGACTTTGGGATGAACTTTCCAAACAGGAGGTTACTGACATCGCAAATAAGGCGCTTCGAACAAAAAAGCAGAGCGAGCTAAGCAAGATGCTGCTAGAAGCGGCTCTTGAAAAGGCAGCACATTCGAATACTCTGACCCTCTCCGAATTGAAGAAAATTCCGCAAGGAGATCGTCGAAACCTGCACGACGACATAACAATCATAACCCTGGACCTCGAGAAGCAGTTCAGTTGATGTATTTACCAAATGCCACTGGAGCACGAACTCCAATTTGACAGAGTCCATGCTGATAGACTAGAAACCCAGAAATATTAGTAATGATGGCTTATCTACGGCGACTGGGACATCGACCCGTGTACGCCGAACCACCGAATGACTTGATCAGCAGACCCATCAAGGCATACTTCGGAAGTTGCCCGACCCAAGCTTAGCCCAACATTGAGAACTAACATCAACGAGCAACGAGACTACTGTTCGAGGATCTCAATCGCGGGTACAGCTTGGCGTCAAACTGCCAGCATAACAAACCGCTCAGGAACAATACCTTCAAACACATCGAGTACACCTATCGTGTAGATTGCTTGTAACCTAGACATTCGAGAATAGCGTGTAACCTGCCGAAGGAGAAGTGCTGTACTATCAAAATAAAGCGCGAAGGACTGCCGAGCTGCTGGTTTATAAAAATGGTGGAGCAGTTAACCAAACGACCCGGGTTGCCGATAAGTACTCGCCACAGAACTATAAGTGGAATCAGCTGCAGAGGGTTAAGTTCGATCTGCGTGACTTCCTGAAACTCTCAACCACGTCCAAACGATGATCCATTTTAGTAGTGCATTCCTGTCAGATAGAGCGACGGGTTTCCCAGTCCTCCATCTATCGTTTCTTTCTCTTGGTTATGCAAGGCTCATCTGGGAGCTATGCTCCCTATTTCTTCTCAGGATTTTCGGCTGCCCTTGGATGCTCAATCTTGCTGATGCTGACTCGCTGTCCTGAACGAGCGCGTTCGTAGTTGAGCTTAAGCCCCTCCATATCCTTGCTCATGAACGAAGTCAGCTCAACCTCCTCTTTGAGACGTGTAAACAATTTCATGTTTTACTTTCTGAGTATCGCCAACCTTTCCTGAAACCACAGTTGCGCCTTATTGGTGGTGCCAACTGAAAACTAGATATCGTCATACTAAAGCTTGGAGAGCTTCATTAATTTCGGACGCTGGAGGATGAGCAGGGACTTGGACGGACTATTGATGAAGCGTTGATAGTTATCGATGCTACTCACCACGGCATTTTTGGTCCTGCTGATGACTTCGCTGAGGTGCTGTCTGAACACCTTCACTTCCTTCTGAAGTTTGGTAAGTTTCTCCAGCTCCTCGCTTAGATTCTTCTTCAGTGCTGTGCATTGGTGTACCTCCGATTCGATTGTTTGGCTGACGTTCTCGCCGCCCATCGAAGCTGCGTTGATTCTCGGCACGGTAAGTCGCCGAACATTGTCTTCCTTGGTGACTAATAATGAACGCTTCTCTTCGATGATGGCTTAGTAATCTTGAATTCGCTGTTGTCTCACCTGTAGGTCTTATGTCTGGATTTGCTACATGATCAGCATCTCGCCTTCTAGCTCTTGGTTTTACTCTGCAAGGATGTCCACCTCGTCCACGAGGTGCTTCAAATGCTGGATCAGTGACAGGTACACAGGTGAGTCTTGCAAGCAGATCTCCAGCGATTTCATGTTAAGCTTTATTATCTTGTTCAGATCCTACAGTTCCTGCCGTTACTCTCGCGAGAGGCTGACAAGGCGAGAAATTTCGGTAGGAAGCATGCTGAATTTAATTATTATGATGGTTAGGTCGGCCTGCGGAGGAAGGTAGTACTCCTGCGCACCTCAATCTTCTCAGAGTCTTTTCAGGGCAATTCATCTGTGATCACCGCTGGAAATGGAGGTTGTCCAAGAGACAACGACTCAAAACAGCGCTGAAATACTTAAGATTTATCTGAGGTGATTAATCCATAATTAACAACTCACATGATTCTATCAACAATCCTTCGTTCGAAGGCAGCAGTCTCAAAAGTCGGTTTGGCGGGGTCAAGCATTGCTCAGCATTACGCACAGCAGTCCTTCACTGCTGGAAACTCCAACGCCACTAGGCAGGACAGGTTCTCCTACGATAATATTCTCTCCAGGTACGTAAGTTGTCAACCCACAGACTCAGCATCAGCGAAAGCTATGACGAAGTGTACAATATCTACGCCAACAATAAGGACAAGTTCAACACGGAGCATTTCGCCATGGTATGCCGAGCTTATGGGCGAATCTATCGCAAGACCAGCGTTCTTCCCAACAGGGAGTCCCACTAGGTCCTAGAAAAGCGCCTAATTGAGGAGCTCCCTAAACTGAACTCGCAACGTACTCCATTTGTAACTCAGAATGTACTGACTTCCTCTTCATGATGCGATCACTCAACGAGTCAGGCATAATGCGTATCCCGAGGGAGAAACTCGAGGAGTTTTTACGCAAGCTTAACGAGCATATCGAGGCCAAGAGCTATAACTTCAGGAGCTGCGTCTCGATCTACTATGACTTAGCACTGATCAACCGCCTCAACCGTCAGATCAGGCAGCAGGTCCACGATAAATTCTTAGAGGAAGTTGAGCGGGGTTCGTTGCGTAATCTATCGATGTTCAACATCAGCATGATCCTAAAAGCAATGTCCACTCAAACTGAACTGTTTGGATTGGATCTCCATCTGTACGAGAAGCTAATTGAATACATCGAAAGCAATTCCCTTTACAAGGAAAGCAGTATCGATGAGAAAGCTGCGCTCTTCCTCCAGCTGGCTCGCATCTTCAATGCTAACAACGTCCACTACCCCCGGTTTATGCGTATCCTCGAGCAGGAGTTTATTGAGAAGATGGAAAATCTCACTGAACGCAGTATTCTGAACATCATTGAGGCTAGTACCTTACTACCTCCTAGATCGTTTACTGTTGGTAATTAAATTCGAAAGGTGCTTCTGGATAACATGTCGAACCCCCAGAATGCCGAAGCCATCGAGCCAAGCTTCTTCATCGACTGTATGTCCAGATTCACATATGGCCGACGTCGTCGCTTCTCCGCGACTGAGGTTCAGAAGGCCGTCGAATACCTGCTCTCCCAGATTCCATTCAAAGATAAGACCAATCGTACCGAGGACAAGCTAGTTCGATTGGTTAACTCCAACAATTTGTTCTCATTCACAGACTCGGTCAAGATCATCGAGAAGTTGCTCAAGCGTTCAGCTTTTGCTAAACTCGATCTCATTGAGCTAGCCATCAACTTCAACGTCAACGTCAATGAGTCTGCTATAAGGTTCTTCGAGCAAAACAAAGAGAAGCAGGAGAAGCTCCAAAACTTTAAGGCCATTCGATTGTATATGATCCTCACTGCTATTCCCGAGGCTAACTTTACTGAGAGCCTAAAGCCGATATTGAAAGAAGTTGAGGCACAGGTCGACGAGATTCTCCAAGGGGAGTGGTGGATGGTTGTCAAAGCCAACAAAAATAGCCTGATTCGAGACCACTACAAGAATACCTTCTACACCAAGCTCATGAATCGCATCGATAAATTGAAGCCAGAAGAACTCTCCCGAGAATCCTCAACAACGTTGTTCCTCTCATTGATTAAAATTTCAGTCAACAAGACACTGAATATCAGAGTGAAAGAGTGGGTCCAGAAGCACAAAGAACTTCTAAACAAGCCCGAAATGCGTCGGGGCCTCGAAAATGCCATTCGCGACACACAGGAGACGACTCACTTTTTCCAAATGTTGACGCTCTACAATATGGCTGAACTTGGGCTCGCCCGTATGAACATTCTTCTGAAGGAGACTGATCTTGTGAAGCATACACAGCGCTTCGGGTCGTTGTCTGGACACCTCGTTAGCATGCTTCGAGAGATCTATCATGTTCCTGGTCGGAAGATAGTGAGCAAAGTTCCTGAGGATGAAGATCAGGAAGTGGCACCTACCACCTAAAAGCAAGTATAAAAAATTGAGGAGAGCACACCATTCATTTGGTCGACTGAATTCGAAACGGTGTTGAAGAAGTTCGAGGAAGCAAGGTACGATTCAAATAACTATCGCTCGGTGCTCGTTCACATCGCCACTAATCCCGTGAAGTTCATCAACAAACGCAGCTGTGCTTACCTCATTGAGTTGTTGTTCTCTAAGGGTCTGCTTGACAAGAACGTTGCCGAGTCGATCCAAAGTAGCATGAAAAACGACAAACTGAACGAGCAATCTCAGAGGACAGGCAAGGGCTTCTCTGACTATCTACTGGATGCGATGATCTCCAACGAAAAGTTCCCTTAATCCTTCAATTTTGAACCACTTCGAGCTCGGGGGTTAGCTCTCCTGCTGCAGTATAATCCAAAATTCTATCAATCCAAGATCCCTGCTATCATGGAATTCGTGACAAAAAGTGAATTATCACCCCGCGATTGGTTCAATCTCGTAATGTCGCTTCGCAAGCTCCCCTTTGAAACCAACGACTATACAAAGATCGTCTACTAAATTTTCAGACAGTTCGATAACTACTCCAAGAATATGCGCACCCCGGATATGACGAGACTAGCCTTCAAGGCAGAGAGGATTTACTACCGTGAAAAAACATTCTGGTTTAAGATTCACAAGGAAGTCATCCTCGGGTGGGAGGAGCTTAATTTGTTGGAGAGGTTTACCATGCTGGAACTGCTCGTTAATCAAGGAATCGATGTCGGTAGCGAGATAAAGACTTTGATGGACGGTATCAAGGAGAGAGGGTTGAGCAACCTACAAGGAGAGTCAAGAAGAAGGTTCTTAGATTTGCTTGGCGTTGGGAACTACAAACTATCGAGCGAGTAGATTGAGACAGTCGAGAAGCTAGTGACTGCTCGGCCACTGAATTCATAGGAATCAATCAACTTCTTGAAGGTGTTGGCTTGCAACCCACATTTCAACAAGGCGGCAGAGTATGTGAAGGAGGCCTATACCCACGTCAAGGAGCACACAAACCCTTTGAGAAACTCAATGCTGTTTGAATATCTTTCGAAGGCCTACCCAGAGGCTGGAATCAGCTTCACAAAGAATGAAGAACTACGTGAATTAGCAACAACGCACTGCAAGGAGGAGATGAACGAACTCAAGGAATACGTAACACCCACTTTAATTATAGTTCGATAAGGCAGCCGCACTCATCAACCAACCCGTCGAGTACGGTTCAGTAATCAATGGTGTCGCTATCGATGTTGTGTTTGCTGGCCACCTCATTAAATTCACAAATCGATCTACAGCCAACTTCTACAAGTCCAGCCGAGCAACCTTAAACAATGTCATCATCAAAGCAATCCTCGAACAGGACTTAAAGCGGCCAGTTACCATTATCCAGTCCAAGTGGTTTATTAGGGACCCATTGAAGTTCCTTCGACTTAAGTCAGCAAGTACAGCATATTTAATTCAGTTCCGGAGTTAGAAGCCTATACCACTCTGAAGAGTCTCGACAAGCAGCCCGAAGGCAAGACCGAAGGCAAGACCGAAGGCAAGCCAAACAAAGACAAGAAGGGTAAGACCCTGGATGAAGACGATATCCCCGAATAGGAGAAGGCATGAGATCGTCCATGATAAGCGAATCCAAGTTCAAATATTAGCATCAAGTACGCTTGGTATCTGGCTTTCTGTTTATTGCTCGTTGGATAACCTCGATCTTTCGGATGGGGTTGCTCGTTAGCTCTTCCTTGCTGATCGTCTGGGTCTGCATGAACATGGATGGATCAGCGATGAACTCGTACTTTCGGGTGTTCAGGTTCAGAGGTCCTCTGAGCTGCCTGTTGAAGTCAAAGTCCTTGGTCTGTGTTGAGAATTTGTTTTCGTTGAGCAAAAACTGCTTGTATTTTACCCACGGCTCGGCAGAATAGTACATACGTCGAATTTCACGAGCTGAGGTTTCATATGGGGTCTCGATAGTCTTGATTTCCCGCATTTTCTCCTTGTCGATGTTGAACAGGTCGGAGTAGCTGATAGCCAGCACTTTCGACTTCACTTCTGCACGTAGGTCTTCGCACATCGCAATCTCACCAAGCGTCTCCCTTCCACATATTATCGTGCCTGGCTGTAATGCCTCAAGCATGAAGTTCCTTGACACTACCTTACCATGCTGTAGCTCTCCCTCCGTTGGTTATTGGATTAACTCCTATACATACTGCTCGAGGTTTGGTTTGTTTTTTACAGCTTCCTCCATGAACACCTCTGACAGATCTGGGTCGAGACGGAACTGCACAGTTCTTTCAACCAAAATGATTCCCTCAACGAGACAGTAGAGATGCTTGGGTACTTTTCCGGCCTCGATCAGTAAATTATTAGCAGGAATCTCAAGGACTGTGCAGTTTTCGCAGAGCCTATTGAAGTCGCCATAGGTCAGACCCAAGAAAAAATCGATCTGTTTCAGCTTTGACCGACAATAGTTTATCTTGGCTTGCCGACGTTGCAGCTTGGCAGCATCGCGCCACATCTGGTTGATCTTGAGCACGAATGAATTGCTTTAGGCTACTAAGTCGCATGAAATATAGTTCCCGCTGAGTCCATCCAACACCTCCAGGTCGATGTAGCTCCGAAAAGGTAACCGTTAGTTTTGTGCTAACTTGCTCTTGACGTGCACTTGGCCAGCGAGCACCACGAAAGTATAGTTTGCTGCCTCTTCTCGTAAGTCTGTTTGGAGGATCGTAGGTTCAGTACAATCATACAGCTATGCTGGTGGTGCCTCCGTCAGAGGACAGCTGACAAACGGCTCGAATGTATTGATGATGTCCTTGATTCGAGTCAGCACATCTGGAGAGGGGTCATGCTGAGAGAGCAGAAACTTAAGTTCAAGGGCAACCTGAAGTTTCTGCTGTTCTATCTTCGATAGCATTTAACAGCGATTATGAAGTGCTGCTGAGGATGATGACAACCTCGATATTCGACGAACAATCACGAAATAAGTTTCTTGGTATGACTATCGTATCGAGCCTCTTTCTTTACGGTTCGATGTCGGTGTTTTGGTGGGTCCCGTTGGTCCTTCTGCTTCGCGTTCTTACAATCCTCGCACTTGCATAGCTCTGAGCATTTGAGACCAGCCTGGTAGCATTCGCAGTACTTTTTCAGACAGTTGCTTTTCTTGCAATTGCAACCCTTCGCATGTTTCTCCACCAAAATCTTCGGTTTAAAGGCTTCTTCATTGATCTCCAGGATGGCTAGCATAGCGCTGTACCGCTCTTCGTGGTGATCATTGGTATTGAGGCAGCTGAGGCAGTTGCATCCGTGGCAGACCTGGTTGCTCCGAAAGCAATCACAGTACAGCTTTAAGCAGCGCGACTTCTTACAGTTACAACAGATTGCTTGGGTGTGTTGTGAGTGCTGAGAGCGTTGTGCACTTTCTTCTTGACTTTATCGGTTCCGATAGCGAGTTTCGTGGAAGGAAGTAACCTGCTCCTTGGCTGGTGTTTTCTTGCTCTCTTCTACAACTGCTGGCCGCTCAGGGGTGACATAGGAACTCTCCTGATCCTCGACGCTCTCAGATTCCCCTATATCATCTTCTCCGCTGCCTGAATGCCTTCCAGAGTCCTCGTTAAAATCCTTTCTCTTGGACATGGGGCTGAGCATACTGTCGAAATCGATGCGATTGTGGATGTACATGGAGACGTGGTTCAGAGGTTTATCGGGCGTCCTGAATTATATCAGGGATGGTTCGTAAGGTTTATTGATTTTGGTGCTGGGGATTGGAAGAGCCTCTAACTCTTCATCTACGAAGCGACCAAAGGGCGATCTATCTTTCCCGTTGCGCGCAGAAGTACTATAAGGTTTGAAGGCGGACACTCTATTCTGCATGGGTGACTCCAATCGAGGATCTGCTGCTTTACCAGAGTAAATACTTTGTACGTACGGCTCCTTGCCGGTCTAATGTAGTCTGGCGGATGAATTCATTGTTGTTTGGTTGACGGAATATAATGGTTATAGCGAATTGCTGCAATTTCAAATTTGAATTTAACACTAAACGGCCAGGGGCTCGCCGAGCTCAGGGTCAGTCAACCTATTGGTCCGAATCATTTACTGCTGCTATGCTCTTTCGAAAATACCAGATCCGGCTATATTTGACTTCGAATGAACCTCTTCGCCCCCTCAGTGCCAGAAATGGGAACTCCTTGTGTTAGCAAACCAATAAGCACAACTATAAATTTATTAAACTGACTTGAGCGACAACGATCGATTCCATTGATATTTTCAGTTTGTGAGCCAACGATTTGCAACAGAGCCCCTTTCTTCTGTCTTGCATCGACAGCCACTTTTTGAAAAGTTCCCATGACTTTTAATTGAAGCCTTTCGGGTTCTAATGCTATTTGGCAATTGCAAAGCAGAAAATATCTTTTGGCTGAATTCTCCTGAGGTCCAGCTCTTTCCGGCACTGCCTTAACTGCCAAAGTAGCTGATAGGCATCGGAAACAGCATCAACAAAAGTGTTCGGCCCCCCTCATTGAATAATATTCCCATCTTCAGTTGACAAAAGCTTCGAAATGCAAATTCAAAGCATCGACCGATCGGCTTGTGGTCCTACTGTGCTCTACTGCTTGTGATCAGTGTCGCTCGGTGTGATCATCAACAATATCTGCGCAGATGAGCGACTTATAAGTTTATAATGCGACATGAATCGGGAAGCCAATGGTTCAGGGAGACTTCGTTTTGTTCTAGTGACTGGCTGGAGGGTATCGAACGCACATTGTTCGTTCCTCATTACAAGGATGCATCGCGAAACCTTTGAATAATTTAGCGGGAAACTTCACCTCTCAGCAACCTCGACCTGCATCATTTGATTTTGTGAGAGGCAGTCGAGTCTTCTGGTTCGCAATTGTTTCAAGTTGCAGTTTATAACTCTGGAGACTCCCACTTATAACAATTTATCTGGATGCACATCTATCACCAATATTCAACACCAGGACCATACGCAGGTGATTCGTTCCAGCACCACTGTTGCGCCCCGGAATACCCACCCTGCTACTACTACTACCCACCTGCAAACCCATACATGCACTACCCTCCCATGATGAATCATCATCCCATGCACTACCCAATCGGTGGAGGCTATCCTTTCCCAAATGCGTTCCCAGAGGAAGACATGAGAAGCTATCACGATCTCACCACACCGTCCGCCGTGAAGTTCGAAGGTACGCTTAAAAAATAGCTTAGAATTCGAGAGAAGAGCCAAGCAGAAAAATAAGTTACGCCGCCGGAAGGCAGGAAAGACATCCAAAAGGGAGATTGACTCCTCTGAGTGGTCGAACGAACACCAAGACGATAGTTCGAGCAACGCAAACCCAAACAACAGCGCAAAGAGTGTAAGATTCCTTCAAGATTTTTCCCATCGCCTTTCATGAATAACTCAGCTCAAGAAGAAAAAGTATAAGCAGAACGCCAGTCGAAACATCCTCACCAACATTGGAAACCAGCTCATCACTTTCATGTGCTCTCCAAAGAAGTCAGGTCGGATCTTGTCTGGAATTCTTCACGACCAGCGCTCGCGAGAAGACTTTTACGAATACACCTCAAGACTCCGGAAGGAAACAGACTACTATCTTAACATGGCTAAGATCAAAAAGCTCTGGATGCGCAGCGATCATCCCGTTTTTAACCGGGTCGTCAGGGTTCTCTCCCAACACTACTTGCGCTGGTCCATCCCTCTTTCTATACTCACCTCTAAGAAAATGTCTCCCCAATCAAGAATGTTCCACCTCAAGTCCAGAAAGGAACTTATCTACGAACTTGCCAATCTGGTCTGATTTATGCATCCCAGTATTTATTTACTTCTTTCACCCCCGCTTCAGGGCCTTGCAATAAGCTATTGACTTGATTTTAGCATGAACTCCCTGTTGGTTCGATAGTCTTTTTTCATGCACCATCGCTCAGTTACGGAAAATAGAAAGTTGGTGAACAACAACCTTCTGATATGCATAAGCGAAGTCTGGTTGGCATTAGTTCGGAAAGCAGCCTCCTCCAAGCCGTTCCTACCATCCTGAAATAACTTAATATAGGTCAATCAAACAAATTTTTTCAGGTTGACGAAGAGTGTATGGCTGGCACTCAGAGGGATTTCTTGATATCAATTTAATACTGAGTTAACCAACAACCATGAGCTATTCGTGCAATGCTTCGCAAAAAGCATACATTCGGCAAGCCATCCTCTCTGATGTCCGGTTGGATGGGCGACAGAACGCACAGCTTAGGAAGTCTCATATCACCAAAGGTATTCTGCTGACTTATGCAGGCATACTCCATCAGGCCCAAGGGTCCGCTCTATTGACTGCAGCTGCAGAAAATTTGACGGTGTACTCTAGCATCAAGCTGCAGGTAGTCCGAAAATGCAATGCCTCTGCCTTTCCAGAGACTGAAGTATCAGTGGAATCTGTCAAGCAAAATGATCGATAGGGAACTTCAAGAGAAACTGAGGAAGACTTGCAGGTTGCAACTATTTAGGAGATCCTGTCAGGTGAAAATGGAATGACTCAGAAATGTATGTCGCTCATCTCAAACTGTCAGCTTTTTCGATTGCAACATCTCAACAGTATACCCTAAAGCTGTACATCGATGCCTTCCTAATGAGCTATCCTCACGTCAGCCAGCTGGATCTCATAGTTCAGAGTTTAAGAGCCTCTCTGGAGGATCTCAAGATTCCCCAATTCGTCGTCATGAGAAACGAAATTACAACAGAAGAGGACTTGGAAGTCACCTAAGATACTCTTGGATACCCGGACATCGCGCAACTACCCGATGTGTTCTTGGTGGGATAAGTCGAAGGCAACCTGGTATGTGACATGACCCAAGAAGAGTTCGAATGCGTGGATAGCCTATTCGTGTTTTCAGTCAGAAACGAAGAAGTGCTAAACTTCAGACAACTAACTGGTGCCATTTCTCCAGAGGTTTTGCTGAAGGTGACCAAATTTGCAGTGAGAGTTAGCCAAACTCGAAAGTCAATGAACCTTCAGAACAAGTGATCCCAATGTCGTGACCTACCAAGCAGTGATAGTGTAAAGTTGCAAATAACCGCTCAATACCAGCTGGCTGCATCATAGGGCGATCCTTCATAGCAGTGCTTCGTTACAAAAGACATTACGAAGTTAGGTTCAAATGTTTGTTGGGTGTTCTGAGTCTTACGACGACGATGGCGAATGTCCTCTTAGTCGTCCTCTCCTTCGAGTTTTAGGAGGCCCATGTAATTGTCCACTTCTTCGCGATACTTGCGGTAGATATCCCACCAAATGTGCATGTTTGGAGACTTGAAGTACTGGTCAGCGTGCAGAGTTTCCCAAAAGTAGGGGAATGGAGATTTTAAGCACTCCAATATTTTGGTTGACATCTCTTCGCTTTTCCAACTACAGTAGTGTGTGTTCAGGCTTTTCCAGGTAATAACTGACAGGTTGTACAGCATCACAGCCCCAGAGGAAACACATAACCCCTCGACCTGGAATCCATTATGCTCAACGCTATGATTGAAGTACAGAAGTTGTGAACAGGCAGGAGAGTCCAAGCTAGAAGCAAAGCGGAACTTGATGTGAATGTGCGTCATATTCTGGGCCCAAAAGTAATGCGGAACAAGTCGAACCACACATTTGGAGTTTTGAAGGTTGATCAGTTCGGCTGGGTGATTGACAGTCGACTTCCTCAGGTTCCGTATCAAGGCTTTGCAGTTTTCGTCGTCTGCGAAGACGAAGGTTAGCAACAGCAATATCACAAACAGCCGAACCATCCCTTTCCGATTCCAACTTTGAGAATGCAAGATATACCCATTGAATAGTGCACCTAACAGAAGCATCAGGGAGATTCGTTGAGTGCCAATTGCTAAATTTAATTAGAACTATTAGATTGTTGATGATAAAGAGGCAAAAGACCATCAAGAAGAAGGCCTGGAAAGACAAGTCCAAATATGTCGTCCATAGGGAAGCAGAGGAGACTGAGGAACCATAAGTTCAGGAGGAGCAAGGAGTCCGTGCAGCACGTTACGGCTACCATGTACTTTCAATCGAACCATAATACACCATGAACCCCATCTACACTGGCGGTAGGATCATCACTGGTAAGGACCGTATCTACGCCTCATGCGACAACCGCATTGTTGTATTCGATCCTGCTCTGGGGAAGCAGATATCCACTGTCAGCCACTCCAACGAAGAAATCGTCAATTTTTGCTTGAGCAACTCATAGACCTTGATTGCAACGTTCAGCAACAACTACTTACTACGACTGTTGGACGCCTAGACGCATCGAGAACTGCATTGTTTGAAAATCAACAAGCATTTCGTGTTGGACTTGGCATTTGCCCCTGGAGACAAATACCTCGCGATTGGCTGTGTAAACTCGGTGGTGAGGATCTACTCGACCAGCGGACTCAAGCAAACCCACGAATATCGGAAGCACAGGCTGAGTGTTCGGAAAATTGAGTGGCACCCCGATGCTAACCGACTGCAACTAGCTTCACTTGACGAAGAAGCCAACTTTATTGTATTTGACTACGTGCTGAACCAGGTGGTGTACAGTGTGGCTGATTTTGGAAAGAATTTCATCTTCACCAACTCAGGGAAGACTCTGGTGAGCTGTAACAAGGATATTCGAGTGTGGAACTACTCAGACTGCAAGCTCATGCATACCTTCAGCATTGGTGAAGCGGAGATTGAAACTCTCTGCTTGATTGACATTGATCAGGGTGCAGCTCTCGAACAGGCAGGGCGAACTGCTGCGGGTCTCCTCTTTGGCGGTGAAGAAGTTCCGCTGAGTATTCTGAACCTGAATGAGCCATCACAGCCTCCTCAGCCAATCGAAGGACTATGCCATGGGCCTCTTATGAAGATCATGAAGTTAGGATCTTCGAAGCGTATTGTGGTTGTCAGCCACGAACAAAACATCGCTGTCGTGAGCTACAGACAGAATAGCTTTACCCTTGAATCAACCTTCCTTGGGTACAACGACGAAGTCATTGATGTCAAATTTTCGAAGGCTACTGCCGACGGCTATTTCGATAGGGAAAGCTAGTTGATGGTGGTGGCAACCAATAGTTCCCTCCTTAAGCTCATAGATATTCGCTCGAAGAATACTCATATCATCGCAGGGCATAAGGATATTGTGTTGTGCGTCGATTACAGCTATCCCTACATCGTCTCTGCTGGCAAGGATAAAGTCATTAAACTTTGGAGGATAGACCCAGCAGGTCTCGGAGACACACGAGTGGTTCTCGTAGCAAATTACAAGGGACACTCTGAAGACGTCTCTGGAGTTGTCATGGCTCCAAACAACCGAATGATTGCTAGTGTTTCAGAAGACAAGACAATCAAACTATGGGCCTTTCCGGCTGGTGAGAAAGTCGAGATAAAGTCCTCACTTTATACTGTAATTGCACACGATAAAAGCATTAATTCAGTGAGGTGCAACCACGATGAAAGTCTGCTAGCGAGTTGCTCACAGGACCGTACAATCAAGATTTGGGACGCTCATAAGCTAGCTTTGAAGATGGTTCTTAAAGGCCATCGTCGCAGTGTATGGGATACTGCCTTCAACAAGCTCGAGAAGATTTTGGCTTCAGCAGCAGCAGATGGCACCGTAAAAATTTGGAATCTCACCAATGGTGAGTGCGTAGCTACTATGGGTGAAGGTGCTGCATTGCTCCGAGTGCAGTGGCTGTACCATAATCAAGTGGTAACCGGCTCTTTGGACGGAATCGTCAGAATTTGGGACATCAGAAGGCTAACGAGCAACTCCTTTGATAAGCATGAAGGCAAGATTTGGTCTCTTGACGTGTCAGCCCTGGACGATAAAGGTATTCATGAGAGAAAACATAGGCAACTGCACAATAGTATCGGGTGCCAACGATTCACGCATAATTCTGTGGAAGGACCAAACATAACAGCAACAAATGGACAGGCTACGCGACACCAGCAAAGATGAGCAGGATAAGTTCATCTACTCTCGTTACATCCAAGAACGGGACTTCGTCGCTGCTGCCAGAATAGCCTTTGAATCGGATCTGACGGAGATGTTTATCAAGGCTGTTGCCATGCTCACCAGTCGGTATAATGAAGAACATGATCAGGCCAAATTCTAAGACGACCAGATAGTCACTGCTACCAATGAGGAATTTGATGAAGCGGCTTGTTCGCACAACCTGGAGAAGTTGGTGGCTACGCTAATAGAAACGGACCTTCCACGGTTATTCAGAATTCTACAGGATATGAACACGACTGTCAGACATTTTAAGCTGGCCAACATCCTGTTTCGGGAAGTAGTTAAACAGGAGTCTCTTGAGGAGTTGGTAGAGCTTGGTAGGAGCTACTCAGACGATCGTAATAAGACCAAGGGCACAGCCGATGAATTCAACGGGGAGGTGCGCAGTGACTACGAACAGTTCGTGATGCGAATGCGTTTGCTGAATGAGAGGCACGCTACCAGGTTAGAAACTTACTCAAAACGTTCCTACTGGATGGACTTCTGCTGGAAGAAGTCTGAACAGCTGTGATCCACCTGAGCTTAAGTTTCTCTATAACTACTTTTCAAATGAACAAGTTTTCGTTTTCGAGCTCCCCGGCCTGGTCAATAGCGCACCGCTACGGAAGTACAGTGAGTAACTATTCAGGTGCCAAGGTGCTCAGAGAAGGTTACGTTCCTGGGCCAGGCAGCTATCTGCTAAACGCAGGCAATTCCAAAGCCACCCCCGCTTGGAAGTCCGAATTTCGCTGATATAGGATTGGGACCAGCAAGCGAGACGGCAAGCGAGACGGTGGACAACCAGGACCTGGAGCGTAAGTGTTTGGTTGATGAAGTTACAATGTCACTGGAAAAAATGTACTGTGGAAGTCATGATAGGATGCACCGAGAGTCACTTTCGGTTCCAAGACCATGTCCAAGGCTGACATCGCAGGCATTGCTCCTGGGCCTGGAAGCTACAACCCACGACCATCTTCAATTTACAGGAGCAGTCAGGGAGTTACTCTTGGGGCTAAATACAACGGGGTTAGTGACAAGGACTCAGTTCCTGGTCCAGGGGCTTATGGTTCAAATTTTAACAATCATCCACAACATCCAGCAATCAAGATTGGAACATCCAAAAGATAAGGCCACGAAGGTGATCAAAATCCAGGACCAGGCACCTATGCCGCTCAGCGTCCGTTCTCCGCTGGTCCGCGATACGGGTTCGGACGGTCCGAAAAGATCATTAACGATGAAGTAACTCCTGGACGTAATTACTTGGCCAATTCAGCTGGACAGTACTAGCACAGAGACTTTCTCGAACACGACAAGAGTAAGGGCGTCACCCTATCTCATAAGCACGATGCGATGATACCGTTGGCAGGAGATACTCCAGGCCCTGGTCAGTACAACATTTCCAGTAATGGAAATCGACCGAAGACACCGGGTGTGAGAATAGGAACTTCCAGCCGCTACAGCAAACTTGATTCAAGTACCCCTGGCCCAGGTCAATACCTCAATAGCAGACAAGGAAGTCACGTTCAAGGAGTTCGAATCGGAACGTCTCAAAGAGGTTTTGGAGCACAAAATATCAGCACTCCTGGTCCAGGATCTTACGATATTCAGTTTGACAAGCATAGAAACGGTATTACAATCAGTGGTCACAAATACAACGGCTCCAAGGAGGATGTGCCGGGTCCTGGCACTTATAATCCCAATGCAAACGCTGTACATGATCGACCTGCTACTGCTAAGTAAGGAAAAATCAACATTCAGAATTGGTCGAGGAAAGCGAACAGATGAATACATGGGCGATGCTCCAGGTCCAGGTCACTACACCTATGTTGATGCAATTCGAGGCCCGAAGTTTGCCTTTAACAGGGAACTTAGAGGGGAGAAAAATCGTAACCTCAACCCAGGACCTGCAGGTGCCCTTTGTGTTATCGGTAGACTACTAAATTCCAGCAAGTATCCCAAACGTGCCAAATTACATAATGTCATCGGTGCAATCAGCTTCTGGAGGGCATTACTGACACTTTTCGTGCCGGCAGGGATTATTATTAAATATGGAGTAGCAAGTTGACAAGCCGGAGGACGATCCGGCTTATCTGGCCTGTCAAGCCACAGTTGACCGACGGCTGAAGATACGGAACGAAAACTTGGCATCATTGGTGGCTTACGCAGGTAAGCACTATTTCACTCAGAGAAGGAGGAAATCGTGGGACGCCGTATTAGCAAAATCGCGCAAATTCAGAAGTTCACCTCGAAGCTTAAAGCGGACAATCGCAACCTGTAGGCACTGATGGCAGAGATGCAGACTCTCAATCTCACCAAGTACCTCTAAGAGCTCGCGACAATAATTGCGGAGACCGTCAGCGAAAAGGAAGTCGACCAGCTTGCTGAAGTAACCCATTAGCCAACTCAGATGTCTTCCAAGATCATGCAGGACTACGATAACTTTTCATCCCTGCTCATTAAGCTCCTGAAGAAGCAATTGGACGGAGTGCTAGCTTCAGAGGAGCCTCGCATAAGGTTGAAATCGATTGTGCACCTTATGACAGAACTGTTTGTGTACGGCTTTCCGTTGCCCTACAAGGACATGACTGAGCTTATCAAGAGCGTGTTTAATGCTGGATTACTTCCGAAGGACCAGCTCAGCGATCTTGAAAAGAAAGAAAAGAGGTATTACTTCAACATCGAAATCTACCTAATGATGTTGGGAGGCTACAACGAAGTATTTTCCAACAAGCAGAGCGGCAGGGTAAAACAGTGGAAACGGATGGGCCTCTAGCTTCGAAGATATCCATAACTGCTGCCGGTCAAGAACAAAGAGCAACTGACCAAATTCTTCGAGCAATACGTAAAGGAAGTGACAGTAGTGCTAAAGGAATCCCTTAAGAACATCAAAGATATGGAAGCGGGACTGGCTGAATAACTCAAGCTCAACGGCGAGTTCAATACTGAAACTGAAAAGAAATACAAGCTCATTTGCGACCGTTTTGCTGCTACTCGAGCGAAGCTATTCGAACTTGCTGAAATTTTAGACGAAAAGATCCAAGAGGAGGAACTATCGACTCCCATCCTGTAGTCTGCCGACATAACCAAGAACATTATGCGACAGCTCGACAACGGAGACATCTTCGAGGATGAGTTTCAGATGCGACTGTATACCCAGCTACTGGACATAAAGTAACCCGAACAGAAGGGAGAGGAGGAACTCAAGGAGGTAGGCAGTACCTATGAGCAAATTAAGCAGAAGTTCGATAGTTGCTCCAACGTTGAGGATGCAGACCTACTCACAAGAGAGTTTTTAAAGATTAACACTCGCAAAACCAGAAAATCGTTGGTTCGCGACCTATTGTAGTACCGAAAGAAATATCAACTCGTGACTCCCTACCTGTGCCGCATCGCTGCAAACCTGCACCAGAAGTGGCGTGATGTGGCCGAACAACTTAGCGAGCAGTTGTTCAGCGACTACGATAAGCTAAAGTAAGCAGCTGCCAACGATCCCGTAGTGCCTGACAAGAAGAACCGGAATCTGAAGTATATCTGTGAGCTGACCAAATTCGGACTTATCGAAACCGATCGTATGGTGGGCTGCATCAAAGATCTTATTGAGCACTTGACCGTTGGCAACATTGAACTGTTGATCAGCAGCCTCGAAAGCGTTGGGCGCTTTTTGTATGTCAATAAGGCGACAGGACCCAAGTTTGTGTTTCTAATGACCCAGCTGCGCAACGTTATGAAGAAGAAGTCGTTTCCAACTATGGTAGAGTCCCAGCTCGAGGACTGCCTATCAATGTTCAAGCCTGCAACGAAGGAGAAGAACCGTCGAGTCAGGACTGAAGCAGAACTGAAGGTCAAGGAGATATTTAGTACAATCTGCGAAGGTAATGTCACCGATGTGGCTGCAGCACTCAGGCCAATTTTAGAAGCCAACTACGAAATGGTGCTCAAAAAGCTACTCAAGAAGATAGTGAAGCACAGTTATACCTGCAGCTACCTTTTTGTCGTGCTTGCAAAGCGCATCGACTCAAAACAGCTCTGCTAAGATCTTGTTCGATGCAGCCGAAAAAAGCTGTTTGCAGCTATCCACGAGGAACAATCACAAGAGAGCCTTGAATGGGCAAGATTTCAGGGTGAGTTGTACAACTACGAACTCATCGACAAGGAGGAGCTGTACGATATCATGTACGAAATGCTGAAGGTGGAGGAGAACCACGTCACCATCATTAACAGTGTCTGCGCAATCCTTGAAGTCTGCAAGCAGTATTTGCTCGAATTCAAGAGAACGGCGAGCATCAACCAACGAACCCGCTTCTTCCTACAGTTCAAGGTATCAATTTAGCGACTCAGAAATACATCAATACCCGCAAGTACATTCCCATGTTTACGGAATTTGAACTCCTCGACGTTTTGTAGTTCCTACAGCCGGAGGTGCTTAAGCTCAGCAATGCTGAGATAGATCTGTTTCTCAGCGATATCAATGTGGTAGTGACTCGTTTAAGTTAGAAACAGCAGGGGAGGAAGAAGGAACTCAACGAACTTGATGAACTTCGGCAGTTCAATAGCTCACGTAATAACAACCAACCAACCAAACCACCAGCCCCATAAACATCCTCGGAAGAGGAAGACGATAGGGCCAGACGGCCGTCC
>Ga0075152_10000850_pt1 | contig 22177 bp, 20 predicted proteins | sample JI61114C2DNA_FD_70964 | JGI IMG/M metagenome (GOLD analysis project Ga0075152, IMG submission 70964) | Wastewater effluent complex algal communities from Wisconsin, to seasonally profile nutrient transformation and Carbon sequestration -... | ecosystem: Engineered > WWTP > Effluent > Algae...
TTTTAGCAAAAATAACATCATTAACATTGGTTCAATTCATCAATAAATTCATTTTTGATAGACCAATAAACAATATTAAGAATCAAATAATTTAATTACACCCAACGGGTTAAAACTAACAAAAATTGAGAGCAAAAAAACATTTAACAGAATTTATTAAATTTAAAATTCATATAATTGAAAAGATTGAATTAATTAACCAAAAATAAAAATTATGAATACATTACAAATTGCCGACTATTTGGTCTTTCTTGTTTACTTTTTTATTGTATCGGGATATGGATATTGGATATACAGAAGAAAGCAAACAGCAACGCATACTGCTTCTCACGATTACTTTTTAGCTGAAGGATCTTTGACTTGGTGGGCCATTGGAACCTCTCTAATCGCTTCCAACATTTCTTCTGAGCAATTTATTGCCATGTCGGGGAATGGATTTAAAATGGGATTGGCAATTGCAACTTATGAATGGATGGCGGCCTTGACTTTGATTATTGTAGCCGTATTTTTTATTCCTGTTTACTTAAAGAATAAAATATACACTATGCCTCAGTTTCTTCATCAACGATACAACGGCGATATTGCTATGATTATGGCTGTATTCTGGTTGTTATTGTATGTAATTGTAAATCTTACATCTATACTTTATTTGGGAGCTTTGGCAATTAATGGAATTTCTGGAATAAACCTCGATTTGTGTATGTATGGTTTAGCTTTCTTTGCTATTATCATTGCACTTGGCGGAATGAAAGTAATTGGTTATACCGATGTTATTCAGGTGGTTTTCTTGATTTTCGGAGGATTGGTAACTACTTATTTAGCATTGGATAAAGTGGCTGAATTGAATGGACAACATGGAATGCTTCAGGGTTTCAACTATATGATGGATCAATCGGGCGACCATTTTCACATGATATTTCAAAAAGATAGTCCAAATTTCCCAAGTTTACCCGGGCTTACCGTATTATTTGGAGGTATGTGGATTGTTAATTTGAATTATTGGGGTTGTAATCAATATATTACTCAAAGAGCTTTGGGAGCCGATTTAAAAACGGCTAGAAGTGGAATTTTATTTGCTGCTTTCTTAAAATTATTAATGCCAGTAATTGTTGTTTTGCCTGGAATAGCTGCGTATGTAATTTATTCTAAAGGAGGTTTGCAAACCGAATTATTAGGGCCTGATGGTGTTTTAAATCCAGATAGATCGTATCCGGTTTTATTAAATTTATTGCCTGTAGGTTTAAAAGGATTGTCTTTTGCCGCATTGACAGCAGCTGTTGTAGCGTCTTTGGCAGGTAAAGTAAATAGTATCTCGACTATTTTCACCTTGGATATTTACAAGAAAAAAATTGATGTAGATTGTAGTGAAAAGAAAATGGTTCGTGTTGGTAAATGGGCGGTTCTTGTTGCAATGTTATTAGCTGTAGTTATTGCTCCTCACTTAGGTATTGATAAAAAAGGAGGATTCGAATTTATTCAAGAGTACACCGGATTTGTAAGTCCTGGAATTTTTGCAATGTTTATTTTAGGTTTCTTTTGGAAAAAAACAAGTTCAAATGCGGCTATGTTTGCAACAATAGGAGGTTTCGTCTTGTCAGTTTTCTTCAAATTTTTACCTAAAATAATGAATTTAGAATTTTTACATTCAGCTGGTTTTTCTGCTTTAGTTCCTCAAGAAGATGGTACAAGTATTTATGAAATTCCATTTTTAGATCGTATGGGATTTGTATTTGCAATTTGTGTGGCGATGATGGTTGTCATTAGTTTAATAGATGATAAACGTGGAGTAAAATCTAAAGGGTTAGAAATAGATTCATCAATGTTCAAAGTGAACAACGCCTTTTTAGCGGGATCATTGATAATCTGTGGAGTACTTGTAGCATTATATTCAATTTTCTGGTAGAATAAAAAACAATGGAAATCGAAAATTTAAACAAAGTGAATTTTACTAAAATAATTGACAATCAAGAAGTCTCTCTTTTTTCTTTGAAAAATAAGAATGGATTTGTTTGTCAAATTACCAATTTTGGCGCACGAATAGTGTCTTTTATTATTCCGGTAGGTACATCTGGTATAGACGTTATTTTAGGTTATGATTCAATAGAAGAGTATCAAAATGACGACTATTATCTGGGAGTTGTCGCTGGGCGTTATGCCAACAGAATTGCCAACGGTAAATTTATTTTAGACGCTAAAGAATATTCATTATTTGTAAACAATGGGCCAAATACACTTCACGGTGGGCAGAAAGGTTTTGATAAAGTCGTCTGGAAAGCGCGTCCTTTTTTGAATGAAAATAATGAAGAGGCGCTGGAATTAAGCTATCTTTCCATTGATGGAGAAGAAGGATTTCCCGGGAATTTACAGGTAAAAGTAATCTATACTTTGACCAATGACAATGAAATAAAAATAGATTATAACGCTGTAACAGATGCTAAAACAGTTCTTAATCTTACAAATCACGCTTATTTTAATTTGAAAGGAGCGGGTGAAGGAACAATAACTTCTCACGATTTGAGTCTAAATGCAGATTGTTTTACACCAACCGATGCTGGTGCGATTCCAACAGGAGAAATCCGTAGCGTGTCAAACACTCCAATGGATTTTAGAATTGCTCGCAAAATTGGTGACCGTATCAATGACGATTATGTTGAATTAATTCAAGGAATTGGATACGATCATAATTGGGTTTTAAATAAAGAAAGCAATGCATTAAGTCACGTAGCAACTGTTTCAGAAGCTTCGACAGGGATTCAGCTGAACTTATTTACTACAGAGCCCGGCGTGCAATTTTATTCGGGTAATTATTTGAATATAAAAAAGGGGAAATATGCAAAATCGTATCCAACTCGTTCAGGTTTTTGTCTTGAAACACAGCATTTTCCAGATTCTCCTAACCACGAAGATTTCCCAAGTACAGTATTGAATCCTAATGAAACATATACCCAAACTACAATTTATCAATTTGAAGTTAAATAAAGTAGCATAGATTTTATATTGTAAATAGTAGATTCCATTGTACATTTGTAGCCGAAAAACAACCTATTGGGTTGATATTCTTTACGAATAGCAATTGAAAAAGCCATTCTGAAAAGAGTGGCTTTTTTATAATTATAAAAAATAATGTTATGGCACATAAAGCAGGTTTTGTAAATATCATCGGAAATCCAAATGTTGGAAAATCAACTTTGATGAATGCCTTCGTTGGCGAAAGATTATCCATTATCACATCAAAAGCACAAACAACTCGACATAGAATTTTGGGAATTGTAAACGGCGAAGATTTTCAATTAATTTTGTCCGATACACCAGGAATCATTAAGCCCGCTTACGAAATGCAAGAATCAATGATGAACTTCGTGAAATCCGCGTTTGAAGATGCCGATATCTTGATTTATATGGTCGAAATAGGCGAACAAGAACTGAAAGACGAAGCTTTTTTCAATAAAATCATTCATTCAAAAATTCCTGTTTTGTTGTTGTTAAATAAAATTGACAATTCCAACCAAGAGCAATTAGAAGCCCAAGTCGCTTTCTGGACAGAAAAAGTGCCAAACGCTGAAATTTATCCAATATCCGCTTTGCAAAATTTTAATGTTCCCGAAGTTTTTCAAAGAATTATTGCCTTGTTACCAGAATCTCCCGCTTATTATCCAAAAGACCAATTGACGGATAAACCGGAACGTTTCTTCGTAAATGAAACCATTCGTGAAAAAATCTTGTTGAATTACAGCAAAGAAATTCCGTACGCTGTTGAAATTGTTACGGAAGAATTCTTCGAAGACGAAAACATCATCCGCATTCGTTCCCTAATTATGGTAGAACGTGAAACCCAAAAAGGAATCATCATTGGTCACAAAGGAGCCGCTTTGAAACAAGTTGGAATGGAATCTCGTGCCGATTTGGAGAAATTTTTTGGCAAACAAATCCACATTGAATTGTATGTAAAAGTGAACAAAAACTGGAGAAGTAACGCTAATATGTTGAAGCGTTTTGGGTATAATCAGTAGATTACGATTCTAAAATTTCCAAAAATTTCACTTCCAATTCATTCATTTGTCCATTGCCTCTGAATCTAATTTGTTTGGCGATGAAGTAAAGCAAAAACCAAACGATAACCATTAGTACCATCACTACAAAATCCATTGTTGTCGGTTGTTTCAATACATAATCTGAGTATGCGATAGCACTGAAAATCACAAAGATTCCCGCTACCATAAAATGCAAAAACATAAAAAGTGTCCATAAAGTGGGTTCTGGACCAAACAATCCTCGGATATGTGTTTCGTTGTTGTCTTTGGGTTCCAATTCCAAATGTAAATGTGGCGACCAATATTCGCGTTTTGCCTCTGGGATATTCATCCAAATATGATTGTGCTTGATTTTTAGTTGACAATCTTTGGTACAATTTGCTTTATAATTTTCAAATTTTTGACGAACGGATTCAATATTTTCTGGAACATCTTTGTAAAAACGCAAGCGAAGTCTGATTTCATTATTGGCATCCATAACGGTATTCTTTAGGTTCATAATTACTAAAAATACTGCAAAATAGTAAAAAAATTGATATTATAGTATTTAACACTACCTTTGCAGCCCGAGACCAGAAATGGTCGAACGGACGAAGTAAATATTTGAATTTATATTATGAACAATATTGTTGCGATAGTAGGAAGACCTAATGTAGGGAAATCAACCCTTTTTAATAGGCTGATACAAAGAAGAGAAGCTATTGTAGATTCGGTTTCTGGAGTTACCAGAGATAGAAACTACGGTAAAAGCGAGTGGAACGGAAAAGAGTTTTCTGTAATTGATACCGGTGGATATGTGCGCGGAAGCGATGACGTATTCGAAGGCGAAATCCGCAAACAAGTAGAATTGGCTATTGACGAAGCTGACGTAATTATATTTGTAGTTGATGTCGAAGAAGGCATTACTCCAATGGATGATGTTGTGGCTCGTTTGTTGCGTAAAGTGACAAAACCTGTTTTATTAGCTGTAAATAAAGTAGATAATGCGATGCGTGAAAAAGACGCATTGGAGTTTTATAATCTTGGTTTAGGTGAATATTTTACGTTTGCCAGTATTTCAGGAAGTGGAACTGGAGATTTGTTAGATGCTTTGATTGAGGCATTTCCAGTAAAACCAGAACCTGTTCAAGAAGAAGTAGTATTGCCACGTTTTGCAGTAGTAGGTCGTCCTAATGCTGGAAAATCAAGTTTTATCAACGCATTGATTGGTAAAGAAAGATTTATGGTTACCGACATTGCTGGAACAACCCGTGATGCCATTGATACCAAATTCGATCGTTTTGGTTTCGAATTCAATTTGGTCGATACGGCTGGAATTCGTCGTAAAGCGAAAGTGAAAGAAGATTTAGAATTCTATTCCGTAATGCGCTCCGTTCGTGCGATTGAACACGCTGATATTTGTATTTTGGTGATTGATGCGACTCGTGGATTCGAAGGCCAAGATCAAAGTATTTTTTGGTTAGCAGAGAAAAACCGTAAAGGAGTTGTGATTTTAGTAAACAAATGGGATTTGGTCGAAAAAGACACGATGTCCACCCGTGATTACGAAGAAAAAATCCGAAAAGAATTAATGCCTTTTACCGATGTGCCTATTCTTTTTGTTTCGGCTTTAACCAAACAACGTTTGTTGAAAGCCTTGGAAGCTACTGTTAAAGTATATGAAAATAGACAACAACGTATTGCGACTTCAAAATTCAATGAATATATGTTAAAGGTGATTGAAGCTTATCCGCCACCAGCAACCAAAGGTAAATACGTAAAAATTAAATACTGTATGCAGTTGCCAACCACAACGCCACAGTTTGTGTTTTTTGCCAATATGCCACAATATGTTAAGGAACAGTATAAAAGGTATCTTGAAAATAAGATTAGAGAAAATTGGGATTTTTCGGGAGTACCGATTGATATCTATATTAGAGAGAAATAAAATTAAAATCCCGAGCAATCGGGATTTTTTTTTGACATCGTTTTTTTGATTTGTTTTTTATTTTACTTTTACATCGTTTTTTTAACAGTTGTCTAATATAAATTATATCGGAAAATGAAGTTTACAAAAATTACAATTGCTATTTTAACCATTTTTACTTTGGTTTCTTGTAAAAAAGACCAAGAAAAAGAGGCTTCAGTTTCAGAAAAGCCCAATGTAATTCTTATTGTTGCAGATGATTTAGGATTCAGTGACATTGGATGTTATGGTGGTAATATTAGCCTCCTGTCATAGATAATCTTTCCAAGGAAAGTACTCTTTTTTCAAATTTTTATGTACAACCCACTTGTTCGCCAACACGCTCTTCACTTTTGACAGGTTGTGATAATCATTTTGCGGGTTTAGGCATTATGCACGAAATGGATTATCCAGAACTTCATAAATTGAATCTTCCTGAGTATGCAGGAAGTTTGAATAAAAATCTAATTACCCTACCCGAAATTTTACGTGAAAATGGCTACCACACCTATATGGTTGGGAAATGGCATTTAGGAGAAGGGAAAGGTCAAAATCCTTTTGAATGCGGATTTGAAGAAACTTTTATTCTGGGAACAGGAGGAGGAAGCCATGCTAATGATCAAAGACCACTGTCTCCTTTGCAATCTATGACCTATACAAGAAATGGTAAAGAGGTAAAATTGCCCGAAGATTTCTATTCTACACGAAATTATACCGATTCAATTATAAAATTCATTGACCGTAACAAGAATGACAAGAAACCCTTTTTTGCCTATCAATCTTTTACGGCCGTACACGACCCTTTGCAAGCTCCCAAAGAGTATTTGGAGAAACACAAAGGCAAGTTTGACTCTGGTTGGGACGCTTTAAATGAAATGCGTTTTAATAATTTAAAGAAATTGGGTGTAATTCCTAAAGAGTTAAAAGAGTCTTACTCTAATCCCAACATACCGAAATGGGATAAATTACCAAAAGAAAAAAGAGAAGAATTTGCTCGTGATATGGAGGTATATGCCGCAATGCTCGATTATATGGATATGAGTATTGGACGAATATTTGACTATTTGAAGAAAGAAGGAAAATACGATAATACTATGATAATTTTTATGTCAGATAATGGTGCTAATGGTGCTGTGGCTGCAACTTATCCAGGTAATGCTGATGGAAAATATTTGAGTGGTTTTGATAATTCTATGGAAAACAAAGGGCTAAAGGGATCTTTTGTCGAAATGGGTCCGGCTTGGGCAAAAGCATCTTCGGCTCCTTTTAGATTATTCAAAGGGTTTACTGCAGAAGGAGGAATCAAAGCTCCTCTGATTGTCAAAATGCCAACTAAAACTACAAACCCGGGTAAATGGAATAATGCCTTTATTCACGTTACCGATTTGTTGCCAACCATCTTGGAATTAACAGGTAACACAGTTCCTAATGAATTCAAAGGAAAAAAAGTAGTTAATAAATTTATAGGTAAATCAATAGTACCTGTTTTGGATGGTAGTTCTAAAGTTGTACACGAAGAAGGTATGGGTTGGGAACTTTTTGAAATGAAAGCCTATAGAAAAGGAAATTACAAAATTTTGAGACTTCCTATTCCTTTTGGTTCAGGTAACTGGGAATTATATGATATAGAGAAAGATCCAATCGAATCAAATGATATATCGAAATTGCATCCAGAAATTAAGGCCGATTTGATAAAAAGATGGGAAGATTATGCCAAGAAGAATGGAATACACGACCACAAAGGATTTTACGATAATTTTTATAAAACCAATTTAGGACCTGGAAATGGCAAAGAACGTGATTAAATAGTTTTTTTATTTCAACATCAAAAATCCCGAGCAATCGGGATTTTTGATATCTATTTTTAAAATAAATTTTAAAACGCATTTAAACCTTTCGAAAGTTCTGCTGTCTAAAGCATTTATAAATACTTTGATGACTAAATTCTATTCTTTTTTAATTCTCTTTCTGTTCGTTTTTTCTACCAATGCCCAAAATGAAGTGGTTATTAAGGGAACGGTGTATGACATAAATACTCAGATTCCGCTTGAGCTGGCCACGGTTTATTTTTCGAATGCCAAAGATTCTACCATTATAGAGTATGCCAATACCGATAAAAATGGAGCCTTTAAAATTGCTACCAAAAAATTTGATAAACCGGTTCTTTTGAAGGTTAATTTTATGGGGTATCAAACTTATACTGAAGAACTAAATGCGCTTTTAGAAAACAAAGATTTTGGAAAAGTGTATTTGTTGCATAACACAAAAGAATTAAACGAGGTCGTAATCAAAAGCGAAGCACCGCCAGTTCGAGTAAAAAAAGACACTTTGGAGTTTAACGCCTCCTCTTTCAAGGTTCGTCCGGATGCCAACGTCGAAATTTTGTTGAAGCAATTACCGGGATTCGAAGTGGATAATGAAGGAAAAATAACTGTTAACGGCAAAGAGGTGACACAATTTTTAGTAAACGGCAAGGCATTTTTTGATAAAGATGGTGCCATTGCCCTAAAAAACTTGCCTGCCGATTTGATAAGTAAAGTTCAAGTTTCGGATTTGAAAACCAAAAAAGAAGAATTGTCCAAGCAAGAATCCAGTTCTGATTATTCCAGCATCAATTTGACCATTGACGAAAAGAAAAACAAAGGTTATTTTGGAAAATTTTTGGGTGGTTATGGCACCGATGATCGGTATGAAACGAGCCTTATCGTCAATTTTTTCAATAACAAACAAAAAATTAGTGTATTGGCTTCAGCTAATAACATCAATGCTTCTGGTTTTTCACAAGACGAAGTATTTGATAGTATGGGTGGAGGAAGAAATGCCTCAGGAAATACTAGAGCCACAGTGGGAAAAGGAATTACACAATCTAATTTGGTCGGATTTAATTATTCCGATGAATGGTCGAAAGAATTAGAAGCTAGTGCAAGTTACAATTTTTCGAATTCAGTTAATAAAAACGAAAGTAAATCCAATCAAGCCAATTTTTTACCAACAGGAACTATTTTTACCGAATCTGATTCGAAAGCAAGAAGTGAAAATACTGGAAACAAGGCTAATTTTGAATTTGAATATAAAATAAATCCCACTACAAGAATCGTTGTAACTCCAAGAATCGATCAAACACGTTCGAATAGTCTTTCAGAGTCCTCCAGTTTTTCAAAAGATGAAAATGAGGCTTCTTTGAACGAAAGTGGCTCAAAATCATACAGAGAAAGTACCGCTACAAATTTTGCAAACACAATAAATTTTAATAAAAGTTTCGAAAAGAAAGCTCGTAATTTAAGTTTTGTTTTTAGTAATAATAATAACGATAACGAATCAGATGCGCTTAATATTTCTAAAACTGTTTTTTATCAAGGTGCCAAACCTAACGATGAGAGAAATCAAAATAGCAAAGGAGACAATAATTATAATGGGTATTCGGTCGATATTGAATATACAGAACCTATAACAGATTCGTTGCGTGTTCGAATTGGTACTGATTTTGATTGGCAGAATGCAATGAATGATAGTAAAACATACGATTTTGATGCTGATTTACAGGCATACTCTACTCTAAATGATTTGCAAACGAATTATACTTCATATAAACGAAATTCCATCACTCCAAAAGTTGGGCTCAGTTTCGAAAAGAATAAATTTACTTTCAACTTGAATTCGAGTACTTCTATTGTTGATTTTGACAATCACTCCTTATACCTTAATAAAGTTACGGATTTGAATCAGAAATATGTTTTGCCTTATGGAAGAGCACAAATCAGATATAAATTGGATCGGTCAAAATTTGTTGTATTAAGATACGATTATTCCAGCAGTCTTCCTTCATCAAATCAATTGATGCCGGTAGCGAATTTGGCTAATCCATTGAATACGATTATAGGAAATCCAAATTTGAATCCAAACAAGAAAAACAGTGTCAACCTCAATTATAGAAATTTTGATATGCGAACTCGCTCGGGTTATTCCTTGTTTATGAGAGCCGATTTTTTTGATAGTGAAATAGTGTCGATTTCGGTTTATGATGATAGTGGAAAAAGAAACACTACTTATAAAAATGTTACAGGCACTTACACCACTTCTATTGGAGGAAATTGGAATCAAACTATAAAAAAAGAAGCCCATGTGCTGAGATATGGTTTGAACATAAATGGTAATTATTCTTTGGACAAAGGGTTTACCAATGCTGTTTTGTATGAAGCAAAATCATTAGGAGTTTCTCCAAGAGTCTACCTATCTTATGATTATGGCGAGTTGCTTACCGTTGCTCCTTCCTATAATTTGTCTTACAATGAGTCTAGATACACCAATTCTTCATTAAATGCCAGTTCTAATGTAGTGCATAGAATTAATGTACAAACTACCAACTATTGGCCAAAGAATTGGATTTTTGGCAATGATTTTGGCTATACCTACAATTCGAACATTTCGGATGATTTCAAAAAAGATTTTTATTTATGGAACACGAGTTTGTCTTATGGGTTTTTTGACAAAAAAATGACTTTGAAAGTAAAAATTTATGACATTTTGAATCAAAATCAAAGTGCTACAAGAACCATTTCGGCCACAACAATTCGCGATGAAGAAAACACGGTTTTAAAACGCTATGCAATGTTTTCATTGGCTTATAAATTAGGGAATTTTGGAGGTAAAGAAGGTCGTGGAAATGCTAGAGGCGGTGGCGGTAGAAATGGCAGAGGAATGGATAATATGGATTAATTGTTTAAATAGTTTGTAATTATTCAGTTAACAATTAAACCATTTATATATATTTTGGTCAAATGAATCTATAATTTAAAAAAAAACATTCAAATGAAATCGAAGATTATTTCATCCGTTCGCCTTTCAGGCACTAGTCACGAACATTCAAAAAACAATTTTAAAATTGTGAGTAAAAAATTAATTATCGCAGTATTATTGGTCGTTAGCATTTCGTCTTTTGCACAGGACCAAGCTAAACCAGAGAAAAAAGCTCAACAAAGAGAGCGACAAACTCCAGAACAAAGAACTCAAAATCAATTGGATAAATTGACGACTGAATTAACTTTGAATGCCCAACAACAAGAACAAATAAAACCGATTCTTGTAGAACAAAATGCTAAATTGGAAGCAATGAGAGCCCAACGACTGGGAGGCAATGCCAAAGAAATGACTAGAGAGGAAAGAGATGCATTAAGAGCGAAAAGACAAGAAAACAAAAAAGCAATCGATGATAAATTACAAGTCATTTTGACTCCAGACCAATTCAAAAAAATGAAAGAGATTGAAAAAGCCAATATGGAAAAAATGAGAGAAGCCAGAAAAAACGAGAACTGGGGTAATCGAGACAACGGAGGAGGAAATATGGGAGGAGAGAATTAAAATTTCATTCTAAAACCAAATTGTAGAAAAAAGTCCCAAACATAAAACTTTATGCTTGGGACTTTTTTTGTGCTATTTCTTTTTTTGAAGGCTGATTTTGTGAAAAAAGGTAAACCGAATAATATCTCTATTGAAATAATCCACGCCGCTGGCACGTTGCTGAAAACTGTTTAAATAACCCAATTCCAAGGCAATGTTTTTGTTGATGCCATAATGGAAAGCGGCATAAATTCTGTTTTGATCAAAGGTGTTTTTAACGACATTTTCTCCACCATTAATCATCAATTCGTCATACACAATGGCTTTTAAAAACTGGTTTTTTTTTTTCCAAAAGGAATATTCCCCTTGAATTCGGTATCTGAATCTCCAAAAGAAAGTCGTTCCCGGAAGTAATTCAACTTTATCAGCATTGTGAAAAAAGCGTTCTTCCACCTGAAATCGTTGAATCAATGCGAATTTATTGAAATCTTTTTTCCAAAGAACATCTTGTTGTCCTCGGTATTCGGGCACATTAAAGTCATAATTAATTTCGGGATTTTGCGTGGCGACGGAGAAATAAGCAAATCCTCCACCTAGTTCAATTTCTGGATTTATTTTGTAACGTCCTTGAAGTCGTATCGCATATGAATTTTCTTCAACAGGATTTATAAAAATACGATTGTCAAGTTCAGTATGTACGGACCATTTGTTGTTTAGTGTCAAAAGGTTGTAATAGCGAGTCCAAAGCAAACTTTGGTGATCTACTTTTTTTTCGGTTTGAGCCAATATTATTTGACTTGCAAGGATCAAAAATAAAGCTAATCTAAAAATTTTCATCTGCTTTGTATAAATTCAGGTTGCGAATATATACAAATGAGAATAGATTCATAGAAAATCAAATCGGATTTTTAATCGGATTTGTGATTTTAATGAAAATCACAGCAGTTTGATTAAAATTCCCAAAAGTGCTGCTATACCAATGATATGGGGTTCTTGTATTTTTTTGACATAAATCAAAGTCAATACAGTTCCAGTAGCGATTATTGCTGTCGGAATATCGACAATTGTTCGAATAGCGATTACAATTACTGCACCTACCAAAGCACCAATTACAGCAGCAGTTATTCCGTCAACGAATGCTTTGATACTTTTGTTTTGTGCTATTTTTTTGAAATAAGGAGCAGGAATAACAGTGAATAAATAACAAGGAAGAAAAGTTGCTAAAGCGGCAATGCAAGCTCCTTTGAATCCAGCCACTAAATAACCAATGAAACCCACTGTAATAACAACTGGGCCAGGCGTAATCATTGCAACAGCTACGGCATCCACAAATTGATTTTCGGTTAGCCATTCATATTCATTGACTACTCCAGCGTGTAAAAAAGGAACAATTGCCAGTCCGCTTCCAAAAACAAAAGCTCCAGCTTTAGTGAAAAACCAAGCTATGTCACCTAATTTTCCCAATTCTATAGTAGAAAATCCAGTAATAGTAAGGAAAAAAAATGAAGTCGTTTTAGGTTTTTTAATCCATTCTGGTGGTGCTTTTACAATCATATAAATGAAACCTAAAGCAATAAACAATAGTAATTCTTCTTTTTGAGTTACAGCAGTAAGTAGAGAAGCAGTGATGTAAAATAGCCAAAGTAACCAATTGTTTTTGATGGCTGGAATTTCAAATTTACTAATTGATTTGGTTGTAAGTTTGTAAGAACTCAATGCAATGATACCAATTACAGCGGCACTTATACCATAAAAGATAGCTTGCATCCAAGGCAAACCGCCATACACTTGATACGCCATCCCTAACAAAACGACCATTATAAAGGAAGGTAGCACAAAGGCTAATCCAGATAAAGTAGCTCCCAAAACACCAAAATGAACAAACCCTATATAAATTCCCAATTGAGCCGCCAAAGGGCCAGGTGCTAGTTGCGAAAGTGCCAATCCTTCTTTAAAATCGGACTCGTTAATCCATTTTTTCTCTTCAACCAAATCACGTTGCATATAACCAACCAAAGCCACAGGTCCTCCAAAACCTGTTGTGCCTAATTGGAGGAAATATTTAACTAAATCTAGTAGCGTATAAGTGGATTGGGTTTTTATGATGTCAGACATAGGTTTGGTTTAAAAAAACATTAAAATAGGTTGGTATTTTATTTTAAAAAAAACCGTCGTAGAATATAACAAATAATACGACGGAATAACGATAATGTAGAAATTTTGAAAATTACAATGAATATTTCAGCGTAATTCCATAAGTTCTTTGGTCTCCCAAAACAGCAGCATATTGTCCTGAATTTCCTCCAGCCGGAAGTAATTGTTCGTAATAATCTTTGTCCAAAAGGTTGCGCCCCCATACACTTGCAGACAAACCATCTGTTACACGAAATCCTAAACGACCATTAAAAATGGCATAACCAGGAACTACTAAATATTTCGATGCCGAAGGGCTTGACGAAAATTCTGAACGCGCATAGCTATCAAGAGCGATGAAAAACTTTCCTAAATTTCCAAAGAATTTAGCGTTTTTAGTATATTCAGCACCTAAACTTCCTGCCCATTTTGATGCACCAGGTAAATCAGTTCCTGAAACATCTTTGAAAGATACAGCAGCTCCAGTTTCTTCTAATGGAAGTGGCGCATTCGTGAATTTAACATATTTTCCGTCGGTATAAGTGGCAGCTCCAGTAACTGAGAAATGTTTACTAATTACAAAACTAGCGTCTAATTCTGCTCCTTTTACACGAACTTGGTCAGCATTGGCAAGATAGCCACGATTCACACCTAATTCGGCCGCTTGAACATTGGTTTGAAAATCTTTGATATCCGTATTAAAGAAGGTCAAGTTGAATATAGAATTTTTAAACGGAGAGGTTTTAATTCCTATTTCATAGTGATTTACATCTTCGGGCTTGATTACGGCAAGGTCAAGAGCTGGCTGACCTCCAACAGTAGGAAGTCCAGCAACATTCACACCAATGGGTTTGTAACTTTTAGCATAAGTAGCATAGGCATTGATTTTGTCAGAAACCTTATAATTTACGGTTAAATTTCCAGAAAAGTCAGTATCATCTTCACCTGCTACAAAGGCTTGGTCAGTATAGACTAATCTTTTTAATGCTAGTAATGCTGGATCGGTAGTTTGAAGACCTCCATAAGTTTTACGGTCATAATCGGCTTCTTTGTTGTCGTAATTGTATCGTAAACCGGGTAATACGTGTAAACGTTCGGTTACAGCCCAGTCTAATTGACCAAAAACGGCAGCACTAGTCGAATGTATTTTGGCATTGGTTTTTATTCCATATCCTTCAAAAAGACCCGGAGTTTTCCATAGTGCTGTGTTGGTAGTGCTTTGAGAGAATCGCCATTGTGCATTTCCAGATTCTTCAGTACCTTTTGTTTTTGAGGTTTGGTCTATAAAAAATACACCCACAACACCATTTATTTTGGAGCTAATTTTTCCGGCATATCGAACTTCTTGAGTAAATTGGGTTTGTCTAGATGGGTTTTGTGATTTTGCCAATACTTGTAATCCTGTAAAGTCTCTGTCATTGGATGGATCCCAAGTCCAAAAACGCCAAGCTGTTGTTGAGGTCAAAGTTCCTTTTCCAATTTTTGTGTCAATATTCAATGAGGCACCACCCAAATCTTGTCCAGAACGCCAAGGAGTGTCGTGATCAATTTTGCGATCAAATGCATTCAAACTCGGTAGTTTATAATTCAAATCTGCAATAATAGCATTAAACTGTCTATATGCAGCTCTTTGAGTAGGAGCAACACCCGCGACAACTTGTGCATATCCATCTGGACGTTGAGTTGTAAGATCAGCTGCAAATGTAATATTTGTTTTTTCTGATGGAGTATAAAGTAATTGTCCTCTAATTCCTTGATTGTTTAGCGTATTGGTGGGTCTTCCCGTTACGATATTTTCGATTAATCCATCACGTTGTGTACCAGAAAATGACAAACGACCTGCAATTTTTTTACTCAAAGCGCCTGTAACCGAAGCTTTAGCTTGTAAATAAGCGAAGTTGCCGTAACTCACTTCAAAGTCAGCACCTGATGTAAAACTTGGCTTGCGAGATGTAATGTTAAATGCACCTGAAGTTGTGTTTTTACCAAACAATGAACCTTGTGGGCCACGCAATACTTCAATTCGCTCCACATCAATAAAATCTAAAGTGGTGGCCGCTGGACGAGCATAATACACACCGTCAACGTAGAAACCTACTCCTGGGTCGATACCATCATTGGTAAGACCGTAAGGTGAACCTAGACTACGAATGTTAATTCCTGTATTTCTTGGATTGGAGGAATACAATTGAACCGAAGGAACCAATTCTTTGATGCGATTTACGTTGAAAGCTCCTGCTTGTTCCGCTTGTTTACCTGTTACCACAGATATGGCAATAGGCACATCTTGCACTTTTTCTATTCGGCGTCTTGAGGTAACTACTACCTCAGATAACACTTTTTCTTCACCAGTAGCAATAACTATTTCTAATGGTTTAGTATTCGTTGGCAGTTCGGTTATTTTAATTTCTTTGGTATTAAAACCAGCATATTGTACAATAATTGTGAATGGAAGTGTTTTGGCTTCAATGCTAAACTTACCATTGATATCCGTAGTTGTAGTATTGATAGTTCCTTTCAGCACTATATTAACACCTTCTATTGGTGAATCTTGTTCGTTTTTCACAACTCCTTCTAAAAGTGTTTGGCTATAAGAAGTGGAGAAAATTAAAAGTAAAATTAGAGTCGATATTGTTTTTGTATAAATTGTTTTCATTATTATATAAATTATATGTAATTAGTAGAGTTTAAAATCAAATTTTTTTTAAAGCCAACACATACACATCATTTTATAATCCTGTTTTGCAATTTTTAGCACTTGTTTTTTGGTCTTTTGTTCTTTCAATAAATCGAATTTCCTTTGATTCGTTTTCATAAGTTTAAATTTTCTAGTTATTATTGTTTTAATTCTGGGGCAAATATATAATTAATTCTATATAATTAGTAGAGTTTGAAAAATATTTTTTTATTTTTTTGCTAAAGAAGCGATAGTAATACCTTCCATTGCTACCAAAGTTTTTTCTCGAACAGCAATTAATCCGAGTCTTAATAGGCATTCCGACTCCGTTTTGCAATCGTGGCAAGGTTCGTAAAAATTTAAAGAAGCACAAGGAAGTAAGGCAATCGCACCATCAAATAAGCGATGAATATCGGCCAATGTTATTGTGTTTTTTGATTTTATGAGATAATATCCACCTAATTTTCCCTGCTTGCTGCTCACAAAATGACCTCTTTTTAGCTCCAATAAGATTTGCTCCAAAAACTTTTTGGGAATATTGGCACCTTCAGCAATTTCGATAGTTCTGGCAATGTAACCTTCTTCTTGCTGGGCTAAATAGAGCAGGGCTTTAAGGGCATATTTGGTTTTTTGTGATAGCATAATTTAGTTTAATTTTTGCACAACTCGGTTATTAATTCTTTTGCCTCTAAATAGCCAAAACTAAATGATTTTTTTAAATCGGAGCAATAATCTCTTTTAATTTTAAAATTAATAAAATAGAGAGCTCTGTTATAATATCCCTCAGGGTCATTTGGGGCTAAAATTATGACTTGGTCAAAATCGTTGATGGCATCTTTCAAATTAAGCATTGCTTTTGAAATCCCTCTATTTTGATAAGCTTCAGCAAATTTAGGATTAATCTTTATGACTTTGTCAAAATCTAAAATAGCTTCTTTGTGTAAATGTAATTCTTTTTTTAAAATCCCTCTATTTTCATAGGCTGCTAAATATTCAGGATTAAGTTCGATGCTTTTTGTATAATCAGAAATTGCACCATTCAAATCATTAATTTTAGATTTGGAATATGCTCTATTGAAATAGGATTTTTTTAAATTTCCATTCAAAGAAATAGATTTTGTAAAATCTTCAATGGCATTTTTGAATCTTTTTAATTTCATATTGGAGATGCCTCTACTAAAATAAATCTTAGCATCATTTGGATCTATTGAAAGTGCTTTGTCATAATCAGAAATCGCCTCATAATATTCTTTAGTTTCATAATAACGATACCCTCTAAAATAATAGTTTTCTACATTTTTTGGCTCTTTAGTGATTAAAGCATTTAACTCTTCAATGTCTTTTGTAATCTCTTTTTCCTCCTCCTCATCAAAATCTTGTTGAGAATAAATGGTAAAATAAGAACATAAAAGAAATAAATAGAGGCAAATTTTCATAAATGAATAAATTGTTTTTAATACTGATCACTGCGACTGAACACTAAATCCTACCAACTTCCACTACTTCCACCACCCGAAAATCCTCCTCCGCCAAATCCACCACCGAATCCGCCACCACCAAATCCGCCACCAGAAGAACCTCCTCCAAATCCACCTGAACCTCCTCCAAATCCGCCACGACCCAAATTGCTCAAGATAATGACATCCAACAAGCTTGGTCCGCCGCCAGAATTTCCGGAATTTCCTCCACCGCCTCTTTTATTTTTGGAAGCAAGCACAAGCACAATTACAATGATAATTATTAAGGGTAAAATTGGGAAATCTTTCTTTTTGTTTTGCTTTCTTTCCCCTTTGTATTTTCCTTTGAAAACATCAAAAAGTGCATCAGCACCTTTGTCTAATCCTCTGTAATAACTTCCGCCTTTAAATTCAGGAATAATGATATTTCGAATAATTTCTCCGCCAATTCCAGCAGTTAATCGGTCTTCCAATCCATAACCTGGGTTGATGGCAATTTTTCTTTCGTCTCTAGCGACTAATATAATAACACCATTGTCTTCTTTGGCTTGACCTAAACCCCAAGTATGTGCCCATTTAGTAGCTAATTGGCTTACGTCTTCGCCTTTCAAGCTTTCGATAGTGACCACCATAATTTGAGTAGAGGTAGAATCCGAATACCGAATGAGTTTTTCTTCTAATTGCGTTTTTTCATCTGCACTTAAAACCTTGGCATAATCGTAAACTGAAGTTTGGAAACTGGGTTTTTTAGGAATTGTGAATTGGGCAAAACTGATCTGTGTAAACAGAAAGCAAACGAGCAGTTTCAGGAAAATTGAAGTAATATTTTTTTGTAATAACATTATCCTTTAGATATTTCGTTTGATAATTCATTCGTGTCACTTTCGTGATAAGGAAAGTATTTTTGCAATTGTTCGCCGGCTCTAGAGATACCGTCAATCAATCCTTGCTTGAAATTTCCAGTTTTGAATTGAGCTGCAATTGCTTCTTTGGTACAATCCCAAAAATCAGTAGGAACTACATCATTGATACCTTTGTCTCCACAAATCACAAAATTTTGATCTTTTACAGCCAAGTAAATCAAGACTCCGTTTTTGAGTTCGGTTGCATCCATTCCCAATTCATTGAAAACTTCCAAAGCCCTGTCATAGGGAACCTTGGAAGTTGTTTTTTCTATATGAACTCTAATCTCGCCAGAAGTTTCTTTTTCAGCCATACGAATAGCTTCAACAATCGCTTGTTCTTCTTCTTTAGTTAAAAAATCTTCAACTTTTGACATTGTTTTATTTTTTTTAAACCCCTCCTTTTGGAGGGGTTTGGGAGGATTTTAGAATTTTACTTCAACTGGTTTTTCAGCACCTTCAACCGCTTGGAAATAAGCTTTCTCCTTAAATCCAAACATCCCTGCAAACAATGAATTCGGGAAGGTTTTGATGTGGGTGTTGTATGGTTTAACCGCTTCGTTGAAACGAGTTCTAGCCGTCAAAATTTGGTTTTCAGTGCTTGCCAATTCGTCTTGTAATTTCAAGAAATTGGCATTGGCTTTCAATTCAGGATACGCTTCAACAGTAACCAATAAGCGTGACAGCGAACTGCTAACGCCACTTTGTGCTTTGTTGAATTCAGCTAATTGCTCCGGAGTAATATTTGCTGGATCAATTTTTACAGAAGTAGCTTTAGAACGAGCTTCAATAACGGCAGTCAAAGTGCTTTTTTCGAAATCGGCAGCACCTTTTACGGTATTTACCAAGTTGCCAATAAGGTCATTTCTTCTTTGGTAAGCCGTTTGTACGTCACCCCAAGATTGCTCCACAGTTTGACTTAAAGTCACCGCAGTATTATTAATTCCTTTAACCCAACTGTAAATTCCAATTACAAATACAGCGACAATAATCCAAGGTAAAAATTTTTTAAAATCCATTTTTGTTTAATTTAAAGTTTAGTGTTTATTTTTTGTTTTCTAAATTCTGCTTTCTGAAATCAGCAATCTACAATTCATTCTTAATATTCGTCAACTGTACTTTTATACTCTCCAGTTTGCTAATAATATCAAACTTATCCAAAGTTTTCTTTTGTCCTTCCTTCAAATGTGTTCTGGCACCTTCCAGAGTAAAACCTCTTTCTTTGACCAAATGATAAATCAATTGTAAGTTTTTCACGTCTTCAGGCGTAAACATTCTGTTGCCTTTGGCATTTTTCTTGGGTTTGAGAATGTCAAATTCACTATCCCAAAATCGAATAAGCGATGCATTCACGTCAAAAGCCTTGGCAACTTCGCCAATGCTGTAATATCTTTTTTCTGCCGATAATTCTATGTGCATATTTTTATCTATTTTAATTATGCTACTCTTTGAAATCTAAAATCTAAAGTCAGCTCCCGAAGTTTCTTGACTGCAATCGTTAATCAAATGACTGATTCTCCTGATTCGCCTTTTGAGCAATAGCAACATATTCCACTGCCGAAATATTTCCGTAATAAAAGTTTAGCGGATTCACGACTTTACCATTTTTATGCACCTCATAATGCAAATGCGGTCCTTCCGATCTTCCTGTACTTCCTACAAATCCTATTATATCGCCCCGTTTAACCCGTTGTCCAGCTCTGCATTTGTATCTGCTAAGATGCGCATAATAAGTTTCATACCCAAAACCGTGTCGAATCACGATATGATTTCCAAATCCCGAAGCTGTATTATCTGCTCTAGCTACAACGCCGTCTCCTGTGGCATAAATTGGAGTTCCCGTTTTAGCGGTGAAATCCATTCCTTCGTGCATTTTTCTGGCTTTTGTAAACGGATCCGTTCGATATCCAAAACCCGAAACCATAGTTTTTAAATTCTCGTTTCTCACAGGCTGAATGGCGGGAATTGCCGACAATAATTTGTCTTTTGCCTTGGCCATTTTCAAAATATCATCCAATGATTTCGACTGGATGGCCAATTCTTTTCTAAGAATGTCAATTCTTTTTGTCGTGTTGGTTACCAATTGCGAATTGTCATATCCTTCTAAATCTTTATATATATTTGCCTCTTTGAATCCCGATTTACGTTCCTCTTCAGGAATGGGCGAGGCATTAAAATAAACCCTGTATAAATTATTGTCCCGATCTTCAATGAACTTAATAACATCTTCAACTTCCTCCATTTTTTTATTCAAAATGGCATATTGTAACTTCAAATTCCCAATTTCGCGAGCTTGTTTTTTGTTTTTTGGAGTTTCAAAATAAGGCGTATTCAATAAAACAATGAAACCTAAAAAACCAAACAATGCCGAAGCCACTAAAAACAACAAAACAACGCCAATTTTCTTCCTGGTTTTGGTTATTATCTTTCTATAGGCTAGATTTTCGGAATCGTAATAATATTTTACTTTCGCCATATTTTAAAATACCCTATTTTTGCACATCGAAAAAGGTTAGTCGAACAAATTTAATAAATGTTTCATTTCTCGCACCCTTTTTTCGATAATAAATAAATTAATATGTAAATGTCTAAATGTAACAATTTGTAAATTGAAGCATTGGTGCATTTATACATTTTCTAATTACAATTATGAAATCACAAGACGTACGCAAACAGTTTCTAGATTTTTTCGAAAGCAAAGGGCACTTAATAGTTCCTTCAGCTCCAATAGTTCTAAAGAACGACCCAACTCTGATGTTCAACAACTCAGGAATGGCGCAGTTCAAAGAATATTTTTTGGGCAACGCCACACCGAAAAGCAAAAGAATTGCCGATACACAAAAATGTCTTCGTGTTTCAGGAAAGCATAATGACTTAGAAGAAGTAGGAATCGATACCTATCATCATACGATGTTCGAAATGTTGGGGAACTGGTCCTTTGGCGATTATTTCAAAAAAGAAGCCATCAACTGGGCTTGGGAATTGTTGACCGAAGTTTATAAAATTCCAAAAGACATTCTTTATGTTTCTGTTTTTGAAGGAAATGCCGAAGAAAACGTGCCTTTCGACCAAGAAGCCTATGATATTTGGAAAACTTTAATCGATGAAGACCGCATTATTTTAGGAAATAAAAAAGACAACTTCTGGGAAATGGGAGATCAAGGACCTTGTGGACCTTGTTCAGAAATTCACGTGGACATTCGTTCTGCCGAAGAAAAAGCTTTGGTTTCAGGAAAATCCTTAGTAAATAACGACCATCCACACGTGGTGGAAATTTGGAACAACGTATTTATGGAATTCAACCGTAAAGCCGATGGTTCTCTTGAAAAATTACCAGCACAACACGTCGATACCGGAATGGGATTCGAAAGATTGTGTATGGTTTTGCAAGGTGTTCAATCTAATTATGATACGGATGTTTTTACACCATTAATTAGAGAAATCGAATTAATTACGGGTGCAAAATACACCATCAAAGCTTCAAACGAAGAGGAAGATAAAGTAAATATTGCGATTCGTGTTATTGCCGATCACGTTCGTGCAGTAGCTTTCTCTATTGCAGATGGACAATTGCCGTCAAATACTGGAGCAGGTTATGTAATTCGTAGAATTTTGCGTCGTGCCATTCGTTACGGTTTTACATTTTTAGGAACAAAAGAGCCTTTTATTTATAAATTGGTCGAAACGTTGAGCAA
>Ga0075152_10000851_pt1 | contig 22157 bp, 19 predicted proteins | sample JI61114C2DNA_FD_70964 | JGI IMG/M metagenome (GOLD analysis project Ga0075152, IMG submission 70964) | Wastewater effluent complex algal communities from Wisconsin, to seasonally profile nutrient transformation and Carbon sequestration -... | ecosystem: Engineered > WWTP > Effluent > Algae...
TCGACAGCCAAATCGTATTTGTCTTTGTACCGCGATCCGATCGTGGCCAACAATATCAGCACATCGGATTTTACAATCCGCGACCTCATGCACCATGAGCACCCCGTCAGTTTGTATATTGTTTCGCACCCCAATGACAAATCGCGGTTGCGTCCTTTAATCCGCATTCTGATCAATATGATCATCAGAAAGCTGGCCGATAGCATCACGTTTAAAGACGGTCAACCAGCCGCGCATTACAAACACAAACTGCTATTGATGCTCGATGAATTCCCAAGCCTAGGAAAACTTGAAATCTTTCAGGAATCCCTCGCGTTTATCGCAGGCTATGGCATGAAAGCTTATCTGATCTGCCAGGACTTGAATCAGCTCAAAAGTCGCGAGACCGGTTACGGGCATGATGAAGCGATTACTTCCAACTGCCATATCCAGACCGCTTTTGCACCCAATCGGATTGAAACATGCTGTCAGCCTGTCTTGTTTGTTTGGTCTGTCCAGTTTGTGTGGTTGCATGAGACTGACGTTCTCCCGAAAAATTGATAAACCACTACGGATCATTTTCGGATTTTGTACCCTGTTTTCAGCATTCGCAATGTGCACCACGATACCGCCAGGAACCATGCCACCAGAATCCCAAGGCTGAGGTAAGGTGAAACATCCGAGACGCGAAAGAAGCCGTAGCGAAACCCGTCTACCATGTAGAAAAACGGATTCATATACGATAATTCTCGCCAGAATGGAGGCAACGAGGGGATCGTATAGAATACCCCCGATAGAAATGTCAGTGGCAGGACAATAAAGTTTTGCAACGCAGCAAGCTGCTCAAACTTTTCCGCCCAGATTCCCGCAATGATGCCTAAGGCGCCCAATAACGCAGTGCCCATCAAGGCAAATGCGAATACCCATGCGAACGAGTACAGGGGAAGTTCAAAAAACGCCAGCGTCACCACGTAGATACCCAGTCCTACCACCAGACCACGAACGACCGATGCCAGTACATAAGCAGTGAATATTTCCTGGTAAGAAAGCGGCGATAACAGCATGAAGATGTGATTACCCGAGACCGTCGATTGAATCAGGCTTGATGAGGAGTTAGCAAAAGCGTTCTGCAACATAGCCATTATGACCAATCCCGGGATCAGAAAAACCGTGTAGCTTACACCGGGATAAACCTGCACTCTTTCTTCCAGCGCGTGAGAAAAAATCAACAGATATAGCAAGGTGGACAGCATGGGTGCAAATATGGTCTGGAGACCGACTTTCCAGAATCGCAGCAGTTCCTTGTAGAGTAGCGTAAGAAATCCATTCATATCGATGTAGATTCCAGATTCTCTGGACCGTGCATGAGCTTTACGAACACTTCTTCCAGGTCAGGTTGCAATATCTGCAGATCCAGAATTTGGGTCTGGGCCGCGTGTAATGCTGTCATCACATTTCCAAGCTGAGAGTATTCCTCGATTGCCAGAATGAAGTAGCCTTGGTCGTGGCTGATCGTCAGTAGCTGTAACGCTGTCGGCAGCGTATCGGGAGATAGCCGCAGGCGTATCCGGTGTCCTGAAATGTTGCTGATGAGATTTCTGACGCTATCAAGCACAACGATACTGCCATTTTTGAGCATTGCCACGCGGTTGCATAAAGCCTCTGCTTCTTCGAGATAATGCGTAGTGAGTACAATGGTATGACCGTTGCGGTTTAATTGCTTGATGAAACGCCAAAGGGCCTGGCGCAATTCCACATCTACGCCCGCGGTGGGTTCATCCAAAACGATTACCGGAGGCTTGTGGACCAATGCCTGCGCTACCAGTACGCGCCGCTTCATGCCGCCGGACAGCAAACGCATGTTGGTATCTGCTTTATCGGCAAGGTCGAGATGGTGGATTATCTCGTCTATCCAGTTGTTATTCTTCTTCAAACCGTAATAACCGGATTGAAACACAAGTGTTTCCCGAACGGTAAAGAATGGATCAAATACCAACTCCTGCGGCACCACGCCCAGCATGCGACGTGCTTCACGGTACCCAGTGACGACATCATGCCCCATTATCCTGACACTGCCGCTGCTGGCAAGAGCAAGACCTGCGATGATATTGATCAGCGTCGTCTTTCCCGCTCCATTCGGACCAAGCAAAGCAAAGAATTCGCCGGCGTTGATTTCTAGATCAACGCCGCATAAGGCATGCAATGTGCCGAAACGCTTATGCACTTGCTTGATTTCGATTGCCGGCGTCATGGAGAAAGCTCCTTTTTAAGTGGAGAAATGACAATTGCGTATCGCCCGGCTATACGGATTTGGGAAGCATCTGCCACGCAAGCTGCCGCTCCGCGCATCATGGCAACGCCCGAATCCTTATAAGTTCTGATGGAATCCCGCTGGTCGAGAACGAAGGTGAGTTTCATTGTACAGAGTGATCATTCCGTTACCGGGAATGGGCCTCAACATGGCCATTCCTTGTCGGTGCCTGCGTTGTTTGCATGGGTTTACGAAATTCGTCGAGTAGCCGGGCTGAGGTGCTTTGCGAGAAATAGTTGCTCAGGTATTGATCGAAAGAGATTTCATCCGTGACCTCGAGCTGTTTCTGTTGCGCCAGCGATGCTTTGGCCTGGAGATCAAAATTCCTCTTTATCGCTGCATCCAGCGCGGCATTCCTGAAATAACGGGTGTATTCATGGGATTTCTGCAATACCAGCTCGGTAATCGACATCTTTTGCGCGCGCATGGCCGTTAGCATCCTTGCTGAAGCCGTCAACTCGGGATGGCGAATTTTTTCGATCTGCTGGTGCAATGCGCAGGTGTAGGGGATATCGGCATTGCCGTTATCCAGGATCTCGCAGATCTCCTGCATCTGCTCACACAGCATCAGGGCCCACTGCCGCAGCGGGACTTCACGCCTGTTGTCCAGCAGCTTAAGCCTTGGGTCCCTGCCGCGATTAGCCACCAACAATGCGTTATTGCTGATCTCGGTATGCTGCTTCAAGTCATGCCCCGAGTTGGGCTGAAACAAACAGAAAAGACTTAGCGCCTCAAGAAAACGCGTGGTTTCGAGCGCAATGCCCGCAGGTTCAAACACATCAACATCCACGGAGCGTATTTCAACATATTGAATCCCCCGGCTTCCCAGCGCCTGCAGCGGCCTCTCTCCGGATCGCGTCGGCTGTTTCGGTCGCACCGAAGTGTAATACTCATTTTCGATTTGCAAGAAATTGGTATTCAATTGCCGGTACCCGTTGCCTGCCTTTGTTCCGATCCTTTCATATTCGAGATAAGGGATCGTTGTCGCTCTGCTCAAGTCGCGGATATATTCCTCAATACTGTTAAAGGAAATATGAAACGTAGATTGAACGGGATTAAAATAGCCGATCTGGCTCATTCTCAAAGAGGTCGCGTAAGGCTTGTAATAGGAAGTTTCATCGAACTTCTCCAAGGTGCGGAAATGCGCAGACTGACGGCTATCGATGAAGCTTTTGGCGACCGCCGGGGACGAGCCGAATAAATATAGGATAAGCCAGCCATAGCGCTGCAGGTTTCTGATCATTCCCATATAAGCCTGTGTCGTGAAGGATCGCAGATCGTCGACATTTTTCATGGAATGCTGGTATTGCGGCCAGAATGTCTCAGGAAGCGAGTAGTTGAAATGGATCCCGGCGATGACCTGCATGCAGCGGCCATAGCGATAGCTTAAGCCCTGTCTGTAGATGTGCTTCATCCTCCCGACATTGGATGAACCATATTCGGCGATGGGAATGGCCGGGTCCCGCAAATCGCCGACAGGCATACTGGCCGCCAGCAATAATTCGTCATTGATATTGGCGCAGACATATTTATGCAAATCCGTCAAGGAATCCAGCACTTTCGTTCCATCCGATAATGCTGGCGTGATCAACTCAAGTAAGGCTTCAGAATAATCAGTTGTGATATTCGGATGAGTCAACGCGGCTCCAAGCTGAGCCGGATGAGGTGACAATGATATTGACCCCTCCCGGTTAATTCGGAGGCTCTCTTTTTCTATGCCTTTCAAGCCATGAATTAATAACGGCCGAAGAGATTCGTCGATAGTTGTCGCGGTTGTTGTGCGTTCGCTGCAAGATAATTGTTTTGACATTTATCCTCCGATGGTGCTTGCAATAAACAAGTAGTCAAAGTATAGGCCTGAGAACGGATGATGTGTAGTCTGCTGATTCGGTTATCAGAGTTCTGTTTTTGAAACGATGAAGAGTGCAATAGCAGAAATGGATCCGTTGCGCAGGTTCTGGTAGTGTTAACAGTCCCTAGTCCTCGTGCAGCATCTCGAAACGTTGTGTGAGAAAATCGATCAATGCTCGTACGGATGGCAGAAGACCGCGTCGGGACGGAAACACTGCATGAATAATTATCCGGCGAGGTGTCCAGTCGGGTACCAGTTTGACCAATAGACCAGCCGTCAGCTGGTCTCGTACCGCAATCACTGGCAGTTCTACTACGCCAACACCGGCCACAGCGGCATCTCTTAGCGCAACCATGTCCGTCGTCACAAAGCGTGGCGTGTGATGAAGCGTAACGTTTGTACCATCTGGCCCAAGCAGCGCCCAGGCGTGGATTTGTTGCAGGATCCCCAGACCAAGGCTTGGCCAGTTGCTCAAAGCAGCTGGTGTAGCAGGAAAACCGAGCTTTTGTACAAGGATGGGGCTGGCCACTAGGCATTGGCTCCGATCAGCTAGGATGCGCATGACCAGATCACTGTCCTGTAAAGGTGGATGGCGCACGCGCAGAGCAACATCCACCGACTCACTGACCAAATCGACACGTCGGTTAGTCGCCTCCATCTGCACCGTGACGTGCGGATAGCGCAACATGAAACCGGCCAGCATTGCTCCCACATAAGTATTCACCAGCGGTATGGGGCATGTCATCCGGATTACACCCCGGGGTTCGGCTGTTAACGTGTCTATTGCTTCCTGGGCTCTCTCAGCTTCCACCAGCATCGCCTTGCAATGCGTGTAATAAGCCTCGCCGGCATCGGTAACTGCAAAGTGACGCGTCGAGCGCTGGATCAGGCGCACACCCAAGCGTTCCTCCAGCTTGGCGATGCGGCGGCTAAGCTTCGATTTCGGCATGCTCAGGACCCGGCCTGCCGGAGCAAAGCCGCCATGATCCACGGCTTGGACGTAGTAGTAGAGATCATTCAGGTCTTGCATAGGCGTTACCTATCGTTTCAAAAATAGAACTCTGATAACCGAATCAGCAGACTACCACCTGCTCGTCTCCAGGTCTATACTTTAACCACTTGCTAATCGCAGGCAATATTTGCCAATTGCGCTAGCAAGCGATTCCCTACAGAAAGAAGTGGAGCGAGTTAATCAAAAGGAGTGCTGAAATGGCAACAAAGTACGAAGGCTGCAGCAATTATTCAGAAGCAGGTATTCGTGCTTTCAGCATGCCGTCATCGCACGAATCAGCGATGTATAAGTTTTGCCTGCCGGATCTGCTTAGATTAGCACTATTCTGGAACGGGTTTCAAACCTTTGCCTGACAGGTGAGGTATTTGCAAGAGCGAATGGTGTGACGGGACTTATCCTCATTTGATATTTATGGAGAATGAAGCGAACGCCCATGGCACTACTCTGTCGGCATATCAGCACCATGCCTCTAATTGGCATCTCTCAACATTAATAAACCGCAATGCAGAAGGAGTTTTAAATGTCAGATCAATTAAATGTCGAGCGCACGTTGTACGGATTCTGGCTCTCGCCTTATATGTGCCAAGTTGCGCATGTCCTCTCGGAAACCGGTCTAGCTTATCGCTATGAACGAGTGTCTCCGTTTCAAGGGAGCACGCTCACGCCAGAGCACATAGAGCGAAATCCTCTTGGGAAAATTCCTACTCTCAGGGATGTCAATGGTGTTGATATTTCGGAAAGTCACGCAATCTGTCGTTATCTCGCGAGAATCTACCCAGAAGTACGAAAGTTTTATCCTAGTGATGATCCGATGCTCTGTGCAGAGGTCGATGCCAAGAATGACTTCATCACTTTCTCCATAGCAGGTCCATTCTTCAACTGGTTTGTTGTCAGCGGATATTTTCCAAAAGCTTGGAAACTCAAGATTGAAAAAGAAGCACATATTTATAATCTATTTTCTGTCTTGATGAGCAAAATGTGGTTATCCCGACTAGTTAATGGCTCAAGAATGGAGCCGTTCCTACTTGGCAAAGAACCTTTTCTGCCAGATTTTCAGTTGTTCTACACGCTCGAGCTTAGCCAAATGTTTTCTGAATTGTTCGAAATACCCGAGATGCATCTGTTCCGAGACGATCCAGCATTACAGACGTTTTACGATGCGATGTGCGAGCGTCCTTCTACCCAAAAAATACTGGCGGCTAAAGAATTGGAACTGGATGTTACGAAGAAGGAACTCTACGGTGGGTTTGGTGCGGCCTATCTTGACAAGCATATCGACAGACGAATCCTTGGAGGGCTATTCGGACGTGAAATCTGACCCATACATACTGCGGAGATGATCTGGCAACATTAATTCAATGAATGGATTCAGGTGATTGGTGTGATGCAAAAATGTCTGTCGGCCAATATCGGACCTCCAATTCATCTCCGTTACTTACAAAACTTTCAATTTTTCTCATTGAATTGATTTTCTCTCTTGTCAAGAATGGTTTCGTCTGATTATTGATGTGTGTATTCTTTGTTTAATACATTAATAACCGGGAGACGTTAATGAGCAGTTTGACCAAGTTTGTATTGGGTATGATGGGGCAACTGCGGCCCAGACCTGCGGCGGGTGCGACAACATCGATTTTACTGCCACCTCCGGAGAAACAGGGCGGCCTGCCATTAATGGATGCGCTGGCGATACGCCATTCATCCCGTGATTTTGCAACCGATCCATTGCCCTTGCAGTTACTTTCCAATCTTCTCTGGGCAGCGTATGGAATTAATCGTAATGATGGCGGCCGTACTGCACCTTCTGCACTGAATGCCCAGGAAATTGATGTATTTCTGGCGCTGCCGGATGGAGCATACCGTTATGATGCGATAGCCAATGAATTACAGTTTCTAGCCACCAGTGACTTAAGACGTATTACCGGTTATCAAGATTTTGTCGATGATGCGCCACTGGATTTGATTTATGTGGCCGACTATACCCGAATGAATCTTGTGCCAGTAGGTCAGCGAGAATCCTATGCATCGGTAGCTGCTGGTGCTATTACTCAAAATGTTTATCTGTTTGCTGCCAGCAATGGCTTGGCTACGGTCATACGCGCATGGATCGATCGAGCAGCGATTGCCGATGCACTTGGATTGACGCACGACCAACAGGTTTTGTTATCACAAACTGTGGGATATCCGAGATCAATGACATAATGTCGCAGTTAAAAATATTGATTTTCTGAAAACAGTGCCTGGAGTGATTCATCGTGTTGAGAATTACAGAGAATCTTGCGATACCCTTGGCTGAGATCGAGATACAGGCTGTCCGCTCACAGGGTTCTGGCGGGCAGAATGTCAATAAGGTATCGACCGCGATTCATTTGCGATTTGATATCAAGGCTTCATCTCTACCTGAACGCTATAAAGAAAGATTGTTGAATTTAAAAGATGGTCGAATTACCAGTGAAGGCATTGTTATCATAAAGGCTCAGCGGTATAGCAGTCAGATCAAGAACAAAGAAGATGCGCTCAATCGGCTGCGGGAGATTATCAAAAGTGTCATCATACCGATGAAACTTCGCATGCCCACCAAACCGACTAAGGCTTCCAAGATCAAGCGTTTGGAAGGCAAGGCCATGCAGAGCCGCATAAAGTCTTTGCGCGGCAAGATTGAAGAACAGTAATCAATTGATAGTGAGATTAATGAATGTGCAGGATGCGCTGACAGTGACAACCCCAACTTTCTCTTTACTGACTCCTGATTGTGTCATGAATGCCCTGGATAGCTTGGGCTGTCACAGCGATGGGCGTCTTCTGGCACTTAACAGCTATGAAAACCGTGTTTACCAAGTAGGCATGGAAGACGGTCCGCCCTTGATTGCAAAATTCTATCGACCGGAGCGCTGGACCAATGAGGCTATCCTTGAAGAACATGCTTTCGTCCAGGAACTGGTTGAGAGCGAAATTCCTGTGATACCGGCGTTAGTGCGGGAAGGAAAAACACTACACACTTTCGAAGGGTTCCGCTTTGCCATTTTTCCCAAGCATGGTGGACGTGCGCCTGAATTTGAAGATCGGAACACGCTGGAATGGATGGGACGCTTTCTTGGCCGTGTCCATGCAATTGGTTCACTCAAATCGTTTGAGCGACGCCCTACACTGGATATAGACAGCTTTGGTGTAGAGCCGCTTAATTTTTTACTGCATAACCATTTTATTCCGAGTGACCTTGATGATGCCTATCGCAGTGTAGCAGGGCAAGCGCTGGCAGGGGTTCGTATTTGTTTTGAGCGTGCAGGGGGCAATATAAGTATGCTCCGTTTGCATGGAGATTGCCACGCGGGGAATGTGCTATGGACGGACGGTGGCCCTCATTTCGTGGATTTTGACGATAGCCGTATGGGGCCTGCTGTGCAGGATTTATGGATGTTGTTGTCGGGTGAGCGGACCGAGATGGCGCGGCAGTTGAATGATGTACTGGCAGGATATGAAGATTTTTACGATTTTGATTCAAGCGAATTGCATTTGATCGAAGCACTACGCACCTTGCGTCTGATTCATTATTCCGCTTGGCTGGCACAGCGGTGGGAAGATCTCGCGTTCAAGCAAGCTTTCCCATGGTTTAATACTCAACGCTATTGGCAAGAGCGCATCCTGGAGTTGCGTGAACAGATCGCATTGATGGATGAGCCGCCGCTATGGTCGGTTTGATGAATTTGCAGGGTATTTTACGCCATCACTCACACCGGCTACGAAACTTTACAAAATCACGTTTCCCTTTTGATTAGAAAATAGACCACCGGGATGACCAACAATGAGAACAATGTAGAAGCAAAAATGCCAAAGATGAAGCTCCATGCCAGTCCTGAGAAGATCGGGTCCAGAATAATGACAAATGCGCCAAACATGGCCGCTCCCGCAGTCAGGAAAATGGGGCGCAATCGTATGGCACCGGCTTCAATCAGCGCATCTGCCAGTGTGACATTGGCACGGGCACGGATACGTTCAATAAAGTCGATCAGGATAATGGAATTTCTGACGACAATGCCTGCCAGCGCAATCATGCCGATCATGGCAGTGGCGGTGAAATAAATCGGATTAGGATAACCGGCAATGGGTGTGGCCATCAATTGATTCAGCAGCCAAAAGCCGGGCATGATACCGATGACGGTCAGCGGAATCGCGATCATCATGACCAAAGGTATGGTGAGTGATCCTGTTTGACCGACTAGCAGGACATAAATCATCACCAATGCAGCCGCAAAAGCGAGTCCCAGATCACGGAATACATCGACAGTAATTTTCCATTCACCTTCGCCGGCAAACTCGGCGACAAAACCTTCCGGCAGAGGCCGTTCAGACAAGGTGTCATTGAGATCAAACACGGCTTCTACCGGGCTGCGTCCGGCCATTTCTGCAACGACATAATTTACTCTCTGCAGATTCTTGTGAAAAATGGGCTGGTCAGCTTTGAGGGTGGTGGCGGTTCCAATCTCACTCAATGGAATCAGTTCACCGTGCTCGGTTTTTACCCGCAGCGCCAATAAATCGGGTATGGATGATCGCAGTGCGCGAGGTAGTTGCAGCACGATCTCCAGCGGCTGGCGTTCACTGTCGATATGAACAATACCGATACTTTGTCCCGCAACAGCGGTACGCAGCGTTTCTGTAACTTGTGCAACGTTAACGCCCGACAGGGCGGCTTTTTCCCGATTTAATCGGAAATGCACCTTGTCATGCGGTGCCTCAGAAAAATCATCCACATCGACCACACCTTCCGTGTTTTCCATATCGGCCCGGATGCGTTTGGAAACAGCCACTAAACTATCAATGTCAGCTTCAGGCGGACCATAGATCTCAGCAACCAGGCTGGCAATCACGGGTGGCCCGGGCGGAATTTCCACGATTTTAAGGTTGGCGCCGTATTGCTTGCCCAATCGTTCTATGTCGGGCCGAATACGCAAAGCTATTTCATGCGATTGTTGTTCACGGCTATCTTTAGGTAATAAATTGATTCTTACTTCACCCAGATGCCCCCCGTTGCGCAAGTAATATTGGCGCACCATGCCGTTAAAATCCATGGGAGAGGCCAAACCGGTATAGATCTGATAATCAGTGACTTCATTGACGGTGGCAAGATAACTTCCCAGCGCGCGAGCGACTTCATCCGTTTGTTCCAGTGCCGAGCCGCGGGGCATATCGATCATGATTTGTAATTCGTTTTTATTGTCAAATGGCAATAACTTGAGTGGAACCGCGCGGGTAACGGCCAGCATCACGGAGCCGATAAAAGCAAGCAATACAATCAGCAAAAATAATTTTGCACGTGCAGAAGTCTCCAGCAATGGCGCCAGTGCGGCACGATAAGCTCGATAGATAACAGTTTGTTTAAGTTCTAAAGGTACTTCATGACTATGCTGATGATAGTCGCTTTGCAACAATTGATAACTTGCCCAAGGGGTGATGGTAAAAGCAACGATGAGCGAAACAATCATGGCTATCGGAACATTAAAAGCCATTGGCGCCATGTAGGGACCCATCATGCCAGTGATAAAAAACATGGGCAGAAAAGATACAATCACGGTAAAAGTCGCCAGTATGGTTGGCGGCCGGACCTCATCGATGGCTGTCAGCAGTGCATCCAGCGGTGATTCCTTGCGCAATTTATAGTGCCGGTGAATATTCTCGACATCCACTATGGGGTCATCGACCAGCAAACCCAACGATAGAATCAGCGCGAACAGAGTGACGCGGTTGATGGTGTAGCCGGTCATGTAATCCAGCAATAAAGTGAGCGCCAAAGTCATCGGCACAGCGATGGAGACAATCAATGCCTCTTTCAAGCCCAGCGAAAAGGCAAGCAGCGCGACAATAATCACAATGGCAAAACATAAGTGCTTAACCAGTTCATTGACCTTATGGTTGGCGGTTTCACCGTAATCACGCGTTATGCTCAGCAGAATATCTTTTGGAATCAGCGTGCCGTGCATTTTTTCTGCGGTTGCGATCACGGCCTCGGCGACATCGACAGCATTACTGCCTTTGCGTTTGGAAACAGCGATGGTGACCATCTGGCGTTCTTGTCCAGCATGCGGTTTGCTGCCGGTGGAATTGCCGATCGTGGGCATGTGGTCAACTGCGGGACCGAAACCAATGCGCGTGTAATGATTCACATCAGCCGGACCGTCTTCGATATGTGCCACGTCGCGCAAGTAAACTGGGCGACCGGCAACACTTTTAATGATGGTGGCTCCCACTTCTGCTGCAGAGCTGAAATGCGGGCCCGCTTCCAGAAAAATTTCGCGATTGTCACGTTTAAAGCTGCCCACTTGCAGATTGACATTGGCATGTGTGAGCGCCTGAGTGATTTCAGCCAAAGTGATTCCCTGTGTGGTCAATCGTGACGGATCGGCATAAACCGAAACCCGGCGTTGCTCACCGCCAACCACCCAACTCTTGCCGACATCGCGAACGCTTCTCAGGGAAACGATCAATTCGTCGGCAATGCGCCGTAAAGCCATGGAATCATCATTATTTTGTGCCGACAATGTCATCAACACGATAGGAACGTTATCGATTTCAACAGGAGTTACTTTCCACTGAGTGACTCCAGAGGGAATAATGTCTTGATTAGCCAGGATCTTATCCCAGGTCTTGATCAAACTATTGTCGAAATTCTCACCCACAAAATATCGGACAGTGACCACTGCTGCGCCGGGCTTGGAGACGGAATACACATATTCGACTCCTTGAATTTGCTTGAGTAGAACTTCCAATGGTGTAACCGCCAGTTTCTCAACTTCTTCACTTGAAGCGCCCGGATATTCAATCAGCACATCCATAACAGGCACTACGATCTGTGGATCTTCTTCCCGTGGGGTCAGGATGAGCGCTACGGCACCAGCCAGTAGCGAAATAATTAAAAACAGAATGGAGAGCTGAGAAGTGGTGAAAACCTTGACAATCTTTGTCGTCAAACTAGCGTGGGAGTTATGCTCTTGCGGGGCGCTCATTATTGCGCCTGCTGCTGTGGATGGGTGATGATCGTCTCACCAGCACGTAAACCGGAGATCACTTCAATCTGGTCGCCAAAGGTTTTGGCTGTTCTGATATGGCGCATCTGCATCCGGCCTTCCGACCATATCTGCACGACTTCCAGTTGACCGATGTGTTGAATCGCACTGGCGGGAATCAATAAGGCTTCATGCTGATCACAGGCCTGTTCTAACCAGCCAAAATACCCGGGCTTTAAGCCTACTATGGCGGGTAGTGAAATCTTGATTAACTGAGTGTGGGTTTGCGAGTCAATTTCCGGGCTGATTTCGTTAATCTGACCAGCGATTTTTTGATTGAGGGTATCGATGTGTACCGTGACGTCCATGCCAATGTGATAAGAATCGGCGCAACTGCTGGGGACATCAACTTCCAGTCTTAATCCTTTGGCAAGTTGCATGCTGACTATGGGCACGCCGGGCAATCCCATATCACCGGGTTGTTGCAGGCGTTTAACCACGATACCGTCAAAAGGGGCTAACAATAATGTGTCGGCAAGATGCGTTCTGACTTCACGAACAGTGCTTGTGGCCTGATTAACCCGAGCTTGGGCGGCTTTTGCCCGAGCGATTACGGCATCGAAATTTTCGCGTGTCACCGCCTCTTTACTGTACAAACTGCGGATACGTCCTTCATCCGCTTGGGCGCGACTGGCTTCGGCGGTTGCTTCCGCCAGCGCAGCCAGCGCTATTTGTTCCTGCGCTTTAATATCACGTTCATCCAGACGTGCAATGAGATCACCACGTTTAACTGTATCGCCGGCATTAACCTTAATCTCGAGGATTCGCGCAGTCATTTTCGGTGCGATACTGGCAACGGTTTTTGATTTTACCGTCCCTGGCCAAGCCATTTTATTGTCAATCAGTTTTTTGATCACAGTAGTCGTGTTGTGCATGGACGGATCTGGCTGGTTAACTTGCGGACTCAGTCCTGGCGATACTTTACTGACAAAAGTTCCTTGCATATACAGCAGCAAAAGAATCAGGACTAAAACCACGGCAATCAGTGCGGTGATTCTTTTGATGTGCGTGCGTTGAGTGTGTGGCATGAGAATCCCTTTATTTCCAATCGCCGATTGCTTTCTTTAATGCAGTTTCAGCGTTCAAAGCGTCGTAATGGGCTGCGATAGAATTGGATTGCGCTTTGTTTTTGGCAACCTCAGATTCTATGTAGCGGGTAACGGTAACCATGCCGGCGCGTCTTTCTTCATTGACCAATCGGAGAGCCTCATCAGCCGCTCGTACGGATGCCTCGGTAACGCGCAATCGGGCCAAAGCCTCTTCAAGCTTTAGAAAGGCGATTTTTACTTCTTGCTCAATGGCCAGTCTGGTTTTGCGCTCTGTTTCGCGCACTTCTGCCAATTTTCGTTCGGCAGCGCTGATGCGTTGTTTGGTATTGAATCCTGAAAACAGATTCATTTCGACGGCAACACCGACGGTTACATTGTCTCTCTGACCGGAAAATCCCGGGTGTTGGCTATTTTGACCGTAGCTGACGAAAGCATCCGCTTTCGGCAAATAAGCCCCTCGCTCGATTTTTAACTGATGCTCCCTGATTTGCACTTGCTTGGCCGCTGCCTTGATTTCCGGGCGTTCCAACAAGGCAAGTGCAAGCAAATTGCTAAACGAGTCCGTTAGCTTGGGTTTGGTTAATATGGAGGAGGGCGATAAAATGGTAAACGCCTGATTGCTAGGCAGTCCCAATAAATTAGCAATACTGGTTTTGGATAGCTCAATACTATTGGCCGCTCTGATTTCAGCATCCTGCGTTTCCGCCAATTTTACTTCCAGCGATAATACATCGGATTTAAGGGCGGTTCCCGCTTCGTATCTGAGTTTTGTTTGATTCAATTCACTGGTGATGGCGACAATCGAATCTTGTGCAACTTTCTGTGCTTCCAGTGCCGCCAGGTAGGTGTAATACGAGATCGTCACAGCCTCAATCAAGGCATTGTGCACTGATGAGCGTTCAAATTCAGCCGCGTCGATACCCAGCTCAGCGGCTTTGCTATGATGATAATCTTGTCCGCCTCGAAAGAGTGATAGTTTTCCTACGATTTCAGGGCGAAAGTTTTGCCGATAACCGGGATTGTTAATATCCTGAATGGAATTCGCATTAAAATCGCGTTGTGACAGGATCATGGAAAAAACCTGTGCCGGATTGTTGGAATGTTCATAGCTGGCTCTGGCGGTTATTTGCGGATAAAACGCGGACAGGGCGATGCCCAGTTGAGCTTCTGCATGACCGATGCGTTCAATTGCAATTTGCAAATCAGGATTGTTGGCCAGTGCGTGATCAACAGCCTGCTTCAATGTAAACGATAGGGGAGCTAATTTTTCCTGTGATGTTGGTGCGGTGACATTCTGGAAAGCATGATCCGCGCCTAGCGATAAGTTCGATAGCATCAGTATCGGTACAATGATCGATAAGAGACTAAGCGCCAGTTTGTCTTTGGTTGTCTTGAGCATATCTTTACGTATGTTAAACAGGCTGAGTATCGTCTCTGCTGCTTCCTAAATCATCACAGAGAATGGAAAAATCATCTGTTTCCATGTTGCCAATTGGCTTCGCCATCAGCAATACGGCACCCAGCAGAGTAGGGCGTTAGGTTATTAAAGCGGCACACCTCAATTATGCACAATCAGAAAGCGCTGCCCGGTTTTATACCTAATTTTTTAAGAATCATGGCCATCGGGCAAAATCCGCTAAATGCCGACTGCAACAAATTAGCCCCTACAAAGGCAGTAAACCATAGCCAGTTTTCAGAATGAAAATGTGCCAACAATAAACTGACCAGAATAAAACTGCCGGCAACTGCAAGTACTGCTCTATCAATAGTCATTTTATTCTCCTTTGTCTTTTATCCGGGTGACACCCAATAGCTTAAGTAATAATTTTTCATAATAAGGCTCACTGATACCTTTGCGTATTTTACGCATGAAATATTTCTCGAAACCAATTTTAGCCAGATGCACCCATTTGCCCTCTGCCGACCAAGTCGTGTTGCGCGGTGGAATCTGCGGCATGGCCAGAAAGGCCACGCCGGTATCGCCGAAATCAGCTAAGCATAAAGCATTCCATGTTGCTTTGTGTGTCGGTTCTTTGCCATTCAATTCATCGGCAATATTATGCGCGGTGGCGCTTACCATCGATTCGATCATATAGCCTGTTTTGGGTGCTCCAACGGGCAGTGGCGTTTTTTCAATGGGCGGTATGGCAATGCAAACACCGACGGAATAGATGTTTTTGAAGGTTTTATTTCGCTGATATTCATCCACCAAAACAAAGCCGCGCGCATTCACCAGACCTTCCGCATTGACATGACGCACTGCATCAACACCCGTAAAAGCGGGCAGCAGCATTGAGTGCTTAAAGGGTAATTCATGTTTTTTCTTATCTTTGCCATCTTCATCCACTTCAGTGACAAAGATCAGGCCAGGCTCAATTTTGTCGATCTTGGCATTCGTTATCCATTTGATGGTCTTGTCGCGCAAAGCGCTTTCCAGCAGGCCTTTGGTGTCGCCAACCCCACCTAAGCCCAAATGGCCGATATAAGGTTCCGAGGTCACGAAAGTCATGGGTACTTTATCGCGGATTTTCCGGTTGCGTAATTCCGTCTCAAGAATCATCAAGTATTCATAGGCAGGGCCGAAACAGGAGGCTCCCTGAACCGCGCCGACGACAATCGGGCCAGGGTTTTGCATAAATTTATCGAGATCTTCCGCGGCGATGGCGGCGTGATCAACATGACAGACAGATGAGGTGTAGCCATCCGGGCCCAGGCCGGGAATTTCATCGAATGCCAGACGCGGACCAGTGGCAATGACCAGAAAATCGTAGGCAACGGTTGAGTTATCAGCTAATTGAATTTGATTATTTACCGGGTCAATGTTTGTAGCTGCTTTTTGAATGAACTCGATGTCATTCTTTTTCATCACTGGCGCTAATTCAATTTTCAAATCTTCTGGTTTGCGCCACTTGGGAGGAACCCAGGGGTTTGATGGGACAAAATGAAAAGTGGGCGTATCGGAAATGACAGTGACATCGTGCTTTTTTCCGACCATTTCTTTCATCTCGAAAGCCATGGGGACGCCGCCAATACCTGCACCTAAAATTACAATACGAGCCATGCTAGTCTCCTTATTGAACAGTCATTATTTGCCGGTTTCGCCGCACACATCGACACATGGCTTTAGCTGAATGAGAGCATGCGAGCAAGCGTTAGTGTCGACAATGCACTGCCATTCGATGATTTAACTCAACAATTCATTCATCTCCGTTACTGTGTTGTATTTTTTGCAAGTGCTTCGGTTAGAAGCTGATGAATTTCGCATCCGATCGGGAGGTATGTTGATGCAGGTTGTTCATTCCTCCAAAAACAGCATTATGTACCAGCATATTTTCACTGATGGAACGCACCTCAGCGCAAGGCTTACAGACGAGCACCGTGGCATTCGGATTGGAAAACACCTCGGCAAATTTTGCTGGCGGGCCGAAAGGGATCATTTTTTGATGCGTGCCATCGACAGCAATGGTAACTGCATCATGAAACAACATCAGCAGCACGGTATCCCCTGCTTGCAGGGCAGTAGCAGCAAAAACGAATGGCAATGCAGCCCGTGTCACATCGGTCGGGCCCCAAGTCGCAGAAATGACGTAATGCATTGAATCTCCTCATTTAACTAGAGTCTTTAAGTAAAGAAATCATTTTTCAGCGCAAACCAGTGTGATTTTAGTGAGAGCTTGCGCGCTAAAAGCATGTTTTAAGGCGTTTTTATCTGGTTTGTGATGACCGTCTTCGTGTCATTCAAGAGAAAAGCCTACTAAATTTCCCATACCTTGGTTCTTGAACTGCGGCTAATTAATTCATTGTATACCTAACTTACGTTTCTGACACTTTCTATACAAGATAGATTACTGAGAAGCTACGCTATGACTATGGCAGTATTATGCAAAATATAATTGAGCTAAGAATAAGCTTTGATTCCTCGAAAGGATCATTTAGAAATAGTAATAGGTAAACCGAGAGATTTTGCATCAGTAACCGTCAACCGGAATAAGATATAAAGTAATTGGAATGCATTGAGATTCCAGTGAGAATACGATCCTGTTGTATCTACCGCATAATACTTCCCATGCAAATAAGTCGACAAGCTAACATCTGCAGGGAGTTTATCCGCGATGATGAGTCCCAAGGTATGGCTGGGATTTTCATCTCTGGCAATGGGCGGGGTACGTGGATCTTTCTCGACGTAGTACTCTGCTTCTTCACCCAGAGAATGGGCGATAAAATTGAGAATGGTATGGAAGCTTCTTAACCGGAAAGTGCCTCTGATTGGCCATTCCCCTCCGGGATAACCTGGCCTGATATCAAAGGCGACATCGTTTTCGATCCAGGGATTGATTAAGTCATATAACTCTGCCCGCTCCTCGCAGCAGAGTATATCAGGGTCATAATTGGTAATAAGAATAGGCCCCAGCAATTGCTTGCTAAGCGTATATGTGCCCTTATGTTGGTCGTGGCTTACAGTAAAATCTTTTTCAATAGCCTGGAACAGTCCTTCCGCCGAAATCGCGCCCACAGGAATCGTCCAGTTGCGCTCATGTGTCAATGGTTCAGCATACAACTGTTTCTGATCCTGAATGGCCGAAAGATGAAGCACAATGCGCCGGAACATCTCGTAACCAACTTGGTCCGATGGGCTATTATGATAAGTGGTTTGGTGCAAATGCGTGCGTTGTCGGTTGCGGAGACGATGCTTCTGCTCTTCTGTTAGCTGAATGCCGGGAAGAAAGTGATTTTGATCATCCCACGCTATTGCATTCAGGGTATCGGGAAACATAGCGTGCTGTCTTGAGCGATGACGCAACTGATGCTGGTGGTCTTGCTCTCTAAGTTCCGAACGGTTGTGAACGGCAGTATGCTGTTCAACATGATGCAAGCGCACTTCCTGTGCCATCATTCGCAACATAAGATCAACATCAAAATGCTGACGAAGCAAAAGGGTCAACTTATGTTGACTGAATGGCGTCAAGAGTCGTTTGGTAAATTCTTCTCCGGCAATCGGATCAATGCTGAAAGTAGGATTCTCTGATACGCCAGCACCAAATATCGGCGCCAACAAACCACCGCTTTCTCCAGTCAATGCAGGAGTGGCGCCTGCATTGGCGCTAAAATTGAAAGTTGCCGCAATATTTGACACTCGGGTGAAATGCAACGGTTCATGATGCTTAGCGCGAACAATATTAATTAAAAGTTGCTTAGATTCTGCACGAATAGCAGCATCGTCATAAACTTCAACCGCCCGGTTTAGCACAATGGGTGACAAACAACCTGAAAGTGTTGATATGACAAATAAAAGAAGTAATACGCGCGCTAATCTTTTCATCAACAACTATTTCTGTGTTTGATTAGCATGTCATTCTATTTTGCCGAAAATTAATGAAAAATTATTACTTGGCATATCAATCTTTTCTTTTAACTCCAATCCGTGATTAGCAGCGGATTTTTTCAAATCGGCAATATCCTTTAATCCCCACTCCGGTACGCCAACAGAACTTAATGTGTCATGGAAGGTTTTATTGGAATCTGTCGAAAATTGCCCCTCAATCTGAAAAGGACCATATATCAATAAGAATCCATTATCTTTTAGTAGATGTTCAGCACATTTCATCATGCCGTCCGCAATTGAGATTGGTGCCACTTGAAAAATATTAATACAGAAAATAGCAGCAAAAGATTTCTCCGGGCCAGGATTAAACCAGGTTTTCGGGTCGGTCAAATCCAAATGAATAGGATCTGCGATATTGTTATTGCCGATATCGCCGGTTAATTTCTTAATATTATCAAAAACTTCAATGTCTTTATCCGTCGGATGAAAATGCAGGTGCTCAAAATGCGGTGCAAAATAATTAATGTGCATACCGCTGCCACTAGCCATTTCCAAAACGCGCTCGGGATCTCTCGGCAGCTTGTCTTTTAATACGCCTAATATCGGCTCGCGATTTCGTCCACCTGCCCAAGCGACATATTCACTCAGTGGATGCGGATCTAATGGAGGTATTTCTTGTTTCATGCAGATTCCTTTGATGATTGATTCTTTGCTGGGCCAATTTCCCGTTCCTCTTAGGGAAAGCTGGTGACAACCAGTAGATTGAGAGATGCGGTTAATGCCTCGTCGCTTGCAGTGAAGTTATTTTTTAAAATTATAAAGCGATTAGTAATGGTGCGTAAATAAAACAATTGAGATGCACTTGTCAGGAGTCTTGGCTTGATTCCCCTAGAGCGTAAATCAAACCTTTCACTGTTTGATTAAACAGACTTGATTGGAGAATTGCATAGATTGTTCACCAAATACTAAGGAAGCGCTGATTAATTGACTGCACGAGCGAATTGCTTCGTTGCGCGGTACTCACTCCCTCGCCTATCAGATTGTATGTCTCGGTTGTTGCGTTCCGTGCGCCTCGCCTTTCATCACGTTCGTTGAATTAATCAGTGCTTCCCTAAGTTTTGGTAACGCGGGTAAGTTTTCCATCTCTGCCCTTCGTTTTGTATCTTGATTCAGCAAAACGAAGGGTTTCACGTAAATTATCCTGTGTCAGTTGCAGCTACAGTTAATGCGACATACCCACTATCGCTTATCAAGGAAATGCCGGTACTCTTGGTTCTGTAGTTTCAACTTCCACTTCAGGCAGATGTTTCTTCACTCGTTCTTCAATTTCATCCACTCGATCGGGTGATACATCGACTAACACTAAGAAATGACCGGCTTCAATGGCTTCTTCAAACTCTTTGGTTCGTCGGTTACCAACACTCATTCCTACCATGCCGCTCAACCATGCTCCAACACCGGCGCCCACAAGTGTGGTTGCCAACAGAACACCGCCTGCGATAACTGTTGATGCGGGAGGCAGGATCACCGCAACCAATCCAGCGAGCATACCAGTCGATCCACCAAGGGCTAATCCCTGTTCTACTGCTGGAATAAAATCACTTTTTTGTAACAAACTGGCTTCAGGCAAATCTGCAAGTGGCGTCCCCCGCTTTGCGATCACATGAATATGCCGTTCCTCGATTTTTGCCATCAATAAATCATCTACGATGCGGTTGGTGACATTAATGTCAGGAACAAGAAAATAGATTCGTCGCATGATAATCTCCTAAAAAAAGCGTTGTTGTGTACTGCTTTATAAAAAGCTGATCGAGATATTTCGTCAGAACATAAAACAGCTGTCATCATTCTCAGTTCCATTTCGATCAGCTCGATCTGCCAAGTTATTCTTTGCCTTTGCTGGTTAACGAACCTAGAAATGCTTTGACATCATCGATAAATCCAGGACCGACTTGCCGACCCAGCTGATGTTTTGCCATTAACCGAATCGCTTCATCGAGTGTTTCAACGGAACCATCATGAAAATAAGGTCCTGTTTTGGTGATATTTCTAAGACTGGGTACTTTAAATACCTTCTTGTCGGTTTCAAGTCCGGTCACTTCAAACCTTCCCATGTCTTTGGTTTCATAAGGCTCGACCACACCTATTTTTTTGTAGGAATTTCCACCAATGACGACGCCATTGTGACAAGTGACACATCCCATATGCATGAACTTCGTCAGGCCTCTTTTCTCGCTGTCATTCAGAGCGCTTTCATCACCGTTAAGAAAATCGTCGAATCGGGAAGGAGTGAGCAGGGTGCGTTCAAAAGCACCAATCGCTTTGCCGACATTTTTGTATTGGAAAGGATCTTTCTCATCCTTAAAGGCTTCTGCAAACAGGGCTTTATAATCGTCAATTTTTTTCAATTTGTTGACGACTGCCGCTTCATTGGGCATGCCCATCTCAACGGGATTCAGAATAGGACCCAGTGCTTGTTCTTCCACATCTTTTGCGCGTCCATCCCAAAATTGGGCGATATGAAGCGCCGCATTCAAGGTGGTTGGGGAATTCCTGCCGCCGCGTTTACCTTCATGGCCGGGTGATGTAGGCTGGCTATCGACACCATAATTATCCAGCCGATGGCAAGAGCTACAAGCAACCTTGTCGTTGACCGAAAGCTGTGGATCCAGATAAAGTTTCTTGCCCAGCTTGATCAATGCTTCATTTTTTTTCTCATCAATGATGGATGCGGGCAGGGGTTCAAAAAATTGTTTTAAGGCATTTTTATCTGGTTTGTGATGATCGCCATGCATTCCACCCATGCCGCCATGATGGCCGCCTTCGTGCATTTCATTATGGGAATCACTTTTGGAATCACTTTTCTTCGTGTCATTTTGATGGTCATGACCACTTTGCGCATAGCTATAGGAACTGAGCATCAGTGCCAGGAATAGGAATGTTTTCATTTTGCCTCCGTTAAGAATCTGAATAAAAAGAACATCAATTGCTTCTCGTATCTCGTAATATGACCAAATGATTAACTCTTTGATGAATAATAATTAAAGGAAACAGTTTTTAAATCCCCTTTGCATTCATTGCAGAATGGCAGTTGGCTTGTTCATTGTATACCTAACTTGCATTGATTACAGGCAATGTCCGGTATCAATTCTGGCCGCTAACAAAGTAATGAGCTTTAGGGGATAAATGTTTATTTAGGAAGCGCTGATTAATTGACTGCACGAGCGAATTGCTTCTTTACGCGGTACTCACTCCCTCGCCTATCTAATTGATATGTCTCGGTTGTTGCGTTCCGTGCGCCTCGCCCTTCATCACGTTCGTTGAATTAATCAGCGCTTCCTTAGCTAAATAGGATTTATGGTATTGAAATGATTTCTTGTTCCCAACCATCCCGATAACGAAAGCGCAATCGATTTTGCTCCGTAAAAAAGCCAGGTTGATCAAGAATACCATTCGAGCGCAGTGCTGCCGCTAATCGATACCGATACTGCTGTCCATCTAGTTGCACTGAAACTGTGCCGTCAATATGCGTTTGCAATTGTAGTTGTAACGTACTTCTGACTTGGTCACGTA
>Ga0075152_10000852_pt1 | contig 22157 bp, 21 predicted proteins | sample JI61114C2DNA_FD_70964 | JGI IMG/M metagenome (GOLD analysis project Ga0075152, IMG submission 70964) | Wastewater effluent complex algal communities from Wisconsin, to seasonally profile nutrient transformation and Carbon sequestration -... | ecosystem: Engineered > WWTP > Effluent > Algae...
GGCCGAGGCCCTCACCCCAGCCGACAACGATAGCGGGGCGGTGGAATTTTTCCTTCAGGCGGCCGGCGACGATTCCGATCACGCCGGGGTGCCAGCCTTCGCCGCCGACGACGAGAATGCCGGCGTCAGGCATTTCAGCGAGACGGCGCTCAGCCTGTTCGGTGGCTTCCTTCTGGATGCCGGCCTCGACTTCCTTGCGTTCGGCGTTCTGGGCGTGGAGCTTTTCGGCGAGCTGGATCGCCTCGGCGCGGCTGTCGGTGGCGAGCAGCTTTGCGGCCGTCCACGGATCCCCGATGCGTCCGCCGGCGTTGAGACGCGGGCCGAGCACGAAGGTGGCGTGGTAGACCGAGCTCGGCGCCTCGATGCCCGAAACTTCGGCCAGCGCCTTGAGGCCTGCATTCTCCAGCCGCTCAAGGACTTTGAGCCCGCGGGTGACAATGGCGCGATTGACGCCGCGCAGCGGGGCCATATCGCACAGTGTTCCGAGAGCTGCGAGATCGAGCCATTTCATCGGATCAGGCAGACCGCCTTCGGGCGCAACACCGCGTTTTCGCGCGAGCCTGTTCAAGGCCGCGACGAGGACGAAGACCACGCCCGCCGCCGCGAGGAAGCCGTGGCCGGATGTGTCGTCGGGACGGTTTGGGTTCACGAGGGCGAGGATCGACGGCATGTGGTCGTCGTGCATGAGGTGGTGGTCCATCACCACGACATCGAGACCGATCTCGTTGGCGGTCTGCAAAGCCGCAATCGCCGCCGCACCGCAATCAACCGTCACAACGAGTTCTGCGCCCATGCCCTGAAGCGCCCGAAAGGCTCCGGGGGTGGGGCCGAAGCCTTCGGTGAGACGATCCGGAACGTAGAGGATCAGCTCGCGGCCCCATGCTCGGAAATAGCGCGCGAGGATCGCGGACGATGTACCGCCATCAACGTCGTAGTCAGCGAACACCGCGACCTTCTTGCCGGACACGATGGAGTCGAGGATCGCCTCGGCCGCCTTATCCATGTCGGCGAAGGTGGAGGGATCGGGGAAGAGATCCTTCAGCGTCGGGTTGAGAAACAGCTCCGCCTCGCCCAGCGCCACGCCTCGACCCGCAAGCAGGCGGCCGACGAGATCGGGCGCTTTCAGCCGGCGCGCATGCTCGACCGCGAGCTGTTCGTCCATCGGACGCTGACGCCACGTGCGGCCGGACAGCGACTGCGAAACGCCGAGGAAGGCGGGAACACCGATCATCAGCCTTCGCGACGCGCGCGGATTGTGGCGAGGGTTTCGAGAACGTAGCTGCCCGGCGCCGGTTTCGCGCCGATGGAGGGCGGCAGCGGCGCAACGTCCTCGCCGGATTTTTCTGCAAGCCATTGCGCCCACACCGGCCACCATGAACCAGGATGCTCCTTCGCGTAGGCGACCCAGGCATCGTGGCTGGGCGGAAGAAGATCGCCGGTCCAATAGCGGTACTTGCCTGAGGCCGGCGGATTCACGACGCCGGCGATGTGGCCGGAGTCCGCGAGCAGGAAAGTGACTGATCCGCCGAAGAGGTTGACGCCCTTGTAGACCGACGGGAAGGGAGAGATGTGATCCTTGCGCGCGGCGTGGATGAATGTCGGCGTCTGGATGGCGCGCAGGTTCACCGGCTTGCCCTCGGCGCTGAAGCCGCCCTTCGCGAGCGCATTCTCGAGATAGAGTTTGCGCAGGCTTGCGATGTGAAGCGGGCCGGGAAGGTTCGTCTGGTCCGAGTTCCAGTAGAGAAGGTCGAACGCTTTTGCTTCGTTGCCCAGGAGGTAGCGATCCTCGACATAGCGCCAGATCAGGTCTTCAGGACGTAGCAGGTTGAACGCGTCGCGCATCGCCTCGCCCGGCATGACACCGCCGGATTCGGCGATCAGCTGTTCGATGCCGCCGATCGAGGCGTCGTCGACGAAGAGGCCGAGATCGCCGGGCTCCGAGAAATCTGTTTGGGCCGCTAGCAGCGTGAGCGAGGCGAGGCGCTTGTCGCCGTCGTCCGCCAGTCGCGCGGCCAGGATCGAGGCTAGCGCGCCGCCAACGCAATAGCCGGCCACGTTCACCGGCGCCTGGTGTTCAGCGTGGATCCAGTCCAGTGAAGCGCGGGCGCCAAGCTTCAGATAATCGTCCCAGTTGAAGTCCTTGCTTTCTTCGTCGGCCGACCGCCACGAGACCATGTAGACAGTGAAGCCCTGGTCGCGCAGCCACGCCACCAGCGAGTTCGCGGGAGTGAGATCGAGGACGTAGTACTTGTTGATCCACGGCGGGAAGATCAGAATCGGGCTCGCCTTCACCGTCTTTGTCGTCGGGAAGTAGCGGATAAGTTCGATTAGGGTGTTCTTCAGCACCACCTCGCCTGGCGTCACCGCCAGGTTGCGACCCGGCTCGAATGCGTCGCCATCGGACTGCGTGACGGAGATGCGGCCATTGCCCTTGTCGAAGTCTTCCTGCAGCTGACTGAAGCCGCGCTGGACGGACGCGCCATCGGTATCGAACAGCGCCTTCAGCGCGCGTGGATTGCCCATCAGCATGTTGGACGGCGCCATGGCGGCCGTCGCTTGCCGGATGAAGAAGGCGGCGCGCCGGCGTTCGGTGTCGGACAGGCCCGGCGCATTCCAGGCGAGGTTCTCGGCCCAGCTGGACTGGGCGAGATACATGCGGCGCATGAAGTCGAAGAATGGGTTTTCGCGCCAGGCGGGGTCGGAGAAGCGCGCATCGGCATCGGCAGCTTCCGAGGGGGCGCCCATCGACAGCTCCTGCAGCATGAGCGTATTGCGCTCGAACAGGGAGAGCTGCGCCTCGTTAAAGGCCTCGGGCTTTTTGGCGTAGGCCTCGCTCAGCGACTTGAAGGCGGAGGCGGCGGCTTCGAGTTCCAGCTTGCGCGGGGCGGCGGAGCCGGCGAGCCGGGTTATGTCCGAAAGTTCACGACTGAGGTCGGCAATCTTCTGGCCGAGGCGCTGGAAGCTGACGTCACCGAGGTCCGCGCCGCCGCCGGGCGACTTGTCGGTCGGATCGCCGGGAGGTTTGTCCCCGCCTGAGCTCATGACAACACTGGTCCCCGATAAAGGCCGTTCTGACACCGGCCCTGGTGGAACTTTCGCCGGGCGGACCTGATTCTTCCGCTCGCCAAATCAGCCGACTGTCAGTAGGTAGGATCGCAGGCAAGAGCAATCACGGGGCTGATCCCCCCGCTGACTGGAAAATCGGCATGTTACGCGCGATCGCGGCCTCTGGGATTCTGGGATGCACCGCCCTCACGGCCGGGTGCGCGGATCTTATGCAGCAATCCTACATCTCCCAGATCGCGCCGGAATGGTTCGAGGCCAAGGCGGTCGAGGTGAAGGGCGAAGGCTATCCCGAACTTGCCGACGTACCGGAAGTCCGGAAGGCCGAAAGCACTTTGGCCCAGTCGGACGAGGGCGCGACCGCCCTCAAGGACGCCGCCACCAAGCTGGAGGCCCAGCTGGCCGCCCAGGGCGTCATCCGGTCGGACGACGAGGTGCGAGCTACCGCGGCGCGTTGGCGCGCCACGCTGGAAGGTGGCGCCGAAGCTGCGGGCCACAAGATCGAGCCGCCCCCTACGCCCTGATGGTCTGGCCCAATAGGCCCTGCGTCAGCGCGACCCACGGCGATCTTCCAGCAAAAACTTACCCCGTAGCCGAGCGTTTGATACCGCTTTACACAAACATTTACCCGGCATGGCCGAGTCCGGCCGGGTCCGCTGAAGGTGAACCGACATGATGTTGGATTTCCACAAGATCAGGCGTCTGCCGCCTTACGTCTTCGAACAGGTCAACGTGACCAAGGCCGGGCTGCGCGCAAACGGCGCCGACGTGATCGACCTTGGCATGGGCAATCCGGACCTGCCGACCCCACCGCATATCGTTGAAAAACTCCGCGAGACGGCGCTGAACCCAGACGTGCACGGCTATTCCGCCTCGCGAGGGATCATGGGGCTGCGCAAGGCGCTGGTCGGCTATTATGGTCGGCGGTTCGGCGTAAAGCTCGACCCGGCGAAGGAAGTTGTCGTTACGCTGGGTTCGAAGGAAGGCTTTGCCAACCTCGCCCAGGCGATCGCAGCGCCAGGCGACACGATCATCGTGCCGAACCCCAGCTACCCGCTGCATTCGTTCGGATTCATCATGGCGGGCGCGAGCATCCGTTCGGTCGAGGCGCATTCGCCGGAGCAGTATCTCTCCAACCTCGGCCGCGCCGTTCGCCACTCGATTCCCTCGCCGACCGCGATGGTGGTCTGCTATCCCGCGAATCCGACGGCGCAGGTGGTGGACCTCGACTTCTACAAGGAGGTCGTGAAGTTTGCGAAGAAGCATGAGATCTGGGTGCTGTCCGATCTCGCCTACACCGAAATTTATTACGGCGATCCGCCGCCCTCGATCCTGCAGGTCGATGGCGCGAAGGATATCGCTGTCGAAGTCACATCTATGTCGAAGACCTATGCGATGGCTGGCTGGCGCGTTGGCTTTGCGGCGGGGAACGAGAAACTGATCGCTGCTCTCGCCCGTGTGAAATCCTATCTGGACTATGGCGCGTTCACACCTGTGCAGGTGGCGGCGGCCGCCGCATTGAATGGTCCGCAGGATTGCGTAGACGAGCAGCGCGAAATCTACCGCACGCGCCGTAATGCGATGGTCGAAAGCTTCGGCCGCGCCGGTTGGGAGATCCCCGAGCCCAAGGCCTCGATGTTCGCCTGGGCGCCGATCCCTGAGCCGTTCCGTGAAATGGGTTCGCTGGAATTCTCGCTTCGGCTGATCAAGGAAGCGCACGTCGCCGTGGCGCCGGGTGCTGGTTTTGGTGAGCATGGCGACAATTATGTGCGCCTTGCCCTCGTTGAGAACGAGCAGCGTATCCGCCAGGCTGCGCGCAACGTACGCAAGTTCATGGAAGCGAACGGCGTCAAGGTGAAGCCCGAGAAAGAACCGAAGGCGAAGCCTGAGGGCGTGCCGGCAAGGAAGGCAGTGGGATGACGTCTGCGGGGAAAACGCTGAGGCTCGGCGTTGCCGGTCTTGGCACGGTGGGCGGGGGCCTGCTGAAACTGATCGAGCGGCAAGCTGAACTTCGCCTTCCGGGAAAGCTGGAAGTCGTGGCGGTTTCGGCGCGCAACAAAAACCGCAATCGCGGCGTCGATATCTCGAAGTTCAAATGGTTTGACGATCCCGTCGAGATGGCGCTGTCGCCGGACATCGACGTTGTGGTCGAACTCGTCGGCGGCTCGGACGGGCCGGCCAAGCGCACGGTCGAAGCCGCCCTGCGTTCAGGCAAGGCCGTGGTCAGCGCCAACAAGGCGCTGATCGCCGAGCACGGCATGGAGATCGCCGCGCTCGCCGAGAAGCATGAAGCGCACCTCTTGTTCGAAGCGGCGGTGGCGGGCGCGATCCCGATCGTCCGCGCCGTGAAGAACTCGCTTTCAGGCGTGATCGTGAGCCGCGTATCGGGCATTCTCAACGGGACGTGCAACTACATCCTGTCGGAGATGCTGCGCACGGGCGCCGCTTACGAGACTGTGTTGGCTGAGGCGCAGCGGCTTGGATATGCCGAGAGCGATCCATTCCTCGATGTGTCGGGCGGGGACGCGGCTCACAAGGTTCTGATCCTCGCTTCCATCGCATTCGGTGCGCAGCCGGATTTCGCTCAGGTGCAGGTGGAAGGCATCGACCGGATCGAGGCGATGGACATCGCGCTCGCCAACCGTTTCGATTATCGCATCAAGCTGGTGGCCGAGGCGTTCCGCGCAAACGGCAACGTGCGCTGCCGCGTCGCGCCGGTTCTCGTGAAATCGGATCATCCGCTGGCCTCGGTGAATGGCGCACTGAACGCCGTGGTGGTCGAGGGCGAGCCGGTGGGCCGCCTCACCTTCACGGGACCGGGCGCAGGCTCGGGCCCCACGGCTGCAGCCGTGATGGGCGATCTTGCACGGCTGTTCGAGGGACCGGCCACGCCGCCGCTGGGCAAGCGCTCGCGCGATCTTGCGCCACTAATCACCGCGGCAGATGGCGCGGCCGATCAGGGCTCGTTCTTCATCGGCGCGCGCCTGGCCGACAAGCCGGGCACTTTCGCGGCGCTAACCGAACAGCTCGGCGATGCGGGCGTGTCGATCGACAAGCTGATCCAGGAGTCTGCGGGCGACAGTGGGGCGGCGCCCATTGCGATCATGACGCATCCTTGCCCACGCTCTGCGGTTGAAGCGGCGCTTGCTCGTGTGGCTGACCTGAAGCTGACGGCGGACACGCCACGGCTGCTGCGGATCGAGACGCGGGCGTGAGACGCGCGGCTGCCGCGCTGGCTACGCTGGCGGCCGCCGCATGTTCGTCGGCATCGCCGACCGCGCCCATCGCCTCGACCGCACCGACCGCACCCGCCGCGGGAACTGGCGTCGTCGCCCGGGATGTTTTTGCATTCGAAGACGCGGGCGCGATGATCCCGGGCCTTGTGGTCGAGATGCGCTATTTCGGTAGCGAGAATTTCGTCGGCCGACGCATTGCCGGATATGAGGCGCCGGTCTGCCTGCTGACGCAGGAGACCATAAGATCGCTGACGGCCGTTCAGGAGCGCCTCAACAGTCTCGGCCTTGGACTGAAAGTGTTCGATTGCTACCGGCCGAAGCGCGCTGTCGATTACTTTGCAGCTTGGGCGCGCCGTCCAACGGATCAGGAGCGCAAGGCCGACTACTATCCCAATGTCGACAAGTCCCAGTTGTTCGACCTGGGTTACATCGCCGAGCGCTCCGGCCATTCACGTGGATCGACGCTCGACGTGACGATGGTCAACACGCGCACGGGCGCGGAGATGGACATGGGGTCGCCCTACGATCTCTTTGATCCCATCTCCTGGCCCGCTGACACGACAGTCAGCAAGGCGGCTCAGGCCAATCGCATGCTTTTGCAGGACACCATGATCAAGGCCGGCTTCCGTCCGCTGAAGGAAGAGTGGTGGCATTTCACGCTGGAGCGCGAACCGTATCCCCAGACGTATTTTGATTTCGTGGTGAAGTAACTCACTCCTCCGGTCCGCCCGGCGGCACGCCGCCGTAATTCTTGATCGCGTAAATCCGTGTTTCGATCGCGAGGCGCTCGGCGTCGGTCTTCGCATTCCACCAGGCGGGAAGATCAGCGTTGCTGATGGGCGCGACCCAATCCTTGTAGTCGGCCAGCTGTCTTGCCGGGAAGTCGTTCTCCTGCCCGCGCAGATGCCTGTCGAGGAAGCCGCGGATCACGTCGTTCTGCGCGCCGATCATGATATTCGCGGGAGCCGTGCCGAAAAGGATGCCCGCGACGGGTTGCCCGACGAAGAGCGAGGAGTCGGACAGGCCGAGGTGCTGCGAGCCTTTAAGGCTCACGCGATAGACATCGGCGTGCGTGCCTGCTTCGGCGATCCGCTCGTACGAGAACTCATTGAACCCGCGCGCCTGCTTGCCTTCCGCCAACGGTCGCTCCATCGCTGCGTAGAGATTGCCGACGTCGGAATGGAACATCAGGAATGGCGCGGGCATGTTCGCGTTGAACGACAGGAAGGGGAAGTTGCCGCCATCCATGTTGACGCCGGCGGCGCAGCGCGGATCGAACGTGCAGATCTGGCCGGAGATGGCGCCTCCGAACGACATTCCCACCTCGCCCACATTGTCGAAATCGCCGGCGCGGGAGATATGCGCGACGGCTTGCGGCGGCGCGTCCTGCAACGTGTCGTGGACGAACAGGCGATCGGCCACCCATGTCTGCGTGCTGGCGATGGCGATACGGTCGCCATTGCGGACGGCGAATTCCTGATAGGCCAGCGCGCCTTCAAGCCGCGCATCGAGCGTGTCGCCTGCGAGTGCGTCGACCTGTGAAGGGCGCTCGCCTTGCTCGGCCGCCACCTCCGTCAGTGCAGGGTCCGTCGGCACGACCGTGCCATCCGGAAAGGCTGTCGCCGCCGAGTCATAGGTGTGCTGCACCGAGACGACGATGTAGCCGTGACTGGCCAGCTCCTCCATCAGCACGGTGTTCTGGTTGAGATAGGACGTGTAGCCGTGGCTGTAGAAGACCACCGGCAGGCCCCTCGCGCCCTCGAGCAGCGGAGCATCAACGTACGAGTTCGTCTTCACATGGCGGACATAGGTGAAGAAGGGCGGGAAGCCGACGAGGCTGCCGAGTGAGGTGGCCGTGCTTTTCGTTTCGGCGGCGGTGAAGTATGGCGCGGGATCGCCCGAGGCAGCTTGCGCCGGATACCAGATGCGCACCAGCAGGCGGCGGGGTTCGTGGGGCTTCGCGGCGAAGACGCCGAGGCGGCTGTCGTCTCGCATCTCCAGCGTGCGAACGCCGACTGCATACTGGCCAGACGGCTTGGGCAGCGGCCAGACTGGGAACATCAGGGTGATCGCGACGACGCCGGCAAGACCGAGCGCGATAAACACTCCGGAAAACCAGGGCACGCCACCGGTGCGGTCAGTTTTCATGATGCGGTTCTTGAGGACGACACCGCCGAGACCGATGAGGAACAGCACGCCGACGATGACGCCCGCAGCGTTCTGCCAGCGATCATCCAGGTATCCGACGATCCCGATAGCCACGGCCGCGATGGCCGCGCCGATCAACACCCACCGCCGTGCCGGCGTCTTGCGCACCCACCATGCGAGCACGAAAACGACGAGCGCGAGAATGAGCAAGATGTCTGTGAGTGTCATGCGGCGTCCCCGGCCCTGATCTATTCAAGCCGCTGAAGTACGCTGCGGATTGTGTCGACCATCTGGTCGATATGGGTCTTCTCGACGATCAAGGGGGGCGACAGCGCGATGATGTCTCCAGTGACGCGGACGAGTAGCCCCGCATCAAAGCATGCGCGGAAAGCTTCGAGGGCGCGGGCCGTGGGCTTGCCCGCGCGCGGCTCCATCTCGATGCCGCCGATAAGACCAAGATTGCGGATGTCGATGACATGGCGCGCATCGCGGAGGGAATGGAGCGCGTCTTCCCAATAGGGCGCGAGTTCGGCGGCGCGCTCGAACAGACCCTGCTCGCGGAACACGTCGAGGGTCGCAAGGCCGGCAGCGCAGGCGAGCGGATGGGCCGTCATGGTGTAGCCGTGAAAGAGTTCGATCGGCGTCTGCGACTGGCTGGTGACCGTGTCGTAGATTTCGCGGCTGGCGGCCACGGCGCCCATGGGTACGGTGGCGTTGTTGATCGCCTTGGCCATGGTGAGCAGGTCCGGTTTCACGCCGAAATAGTGCGAGCCGAAGGGCGCGCCGAGGCGGCCGAAGCCGGTGATGACTTCATCGAAGATCAGCAGGATGTCGTGTTTCGTGCAGAGCTCGCGCAGGCGCTGGAGATAGCCTTGCGGCGGAACCAGCACGCCAGTTGAGCCCGCCACCGGCTCCACGATCACGGCGGCGATCGTGGAAGCGTCGTGCAGAAGGACGAGGCGTTCGAGGGCGTCGGCATATTCAGCGCCATGTTTCGGTTGGCCGCGTGTGAAGGCGTTGCGAGTGATGTCATGTGTGTGTGGCAGGTGGTCGACCCCGCCGACCATGGGTCCGAAATTCACACGGTTGCGCGTGATGCCGCCGACCGACATGCCGCCAAAATTTACGCCGTGATAGGCGCGCTCGCGGCCGATCAGGCGGTATTTGCCCGGTTTGCCGCGAGCGACCTGGTAGGCGAGCGCGATCTTCAGAGCGGTGTCGACGCTTTCCGAGCCGGAGTTGGTGAAGAAGATGCGGTCCATGCCCTCTGGCGTTAGCGTGGACAGGCGGTTGGCGAATTCGAAGGCGAGCGGGTGGCCCATGTTGAAGCTGCCCGCATAGTCGAGTTCGCCGGCGGCCATGCGGATCGCCTCCACAATCTTCGGCTGGTTGTGTCCCGCGGCGACGCACCAGAGGCCGGAGGTGCCATCAAGCACCGCGCGACCATCGGGCGTATAGTAGAACATTCCTTCCGCGCGCGTGACGAGGCGGGGATCGGCCTTGAACACCTTGTTCGGCGTGAAAGGCATCCAGAAGGAGTCGAGCGAGTTGGGCAGTCGTGAAGATGTCATGCAGCAAGTCTCGCGCGCGAGGCCGGGCGGCCGCAACAGGATTCCGTTCACTGCGAAACGTTCTGGTGGAGACCGCTCCAATGTGCAGCGCAGCATGGAATGACGCTCTGCGAGGGGCGATTTCGCTTTTGGCGCTACCGGGGCGGGCGTATGCCTTCCCAAACGATTCGCCGGGGCACGGACCCCGGTGGCGCAGGACGGGTCAGGAAACGCATGGGCAAGCTCACCACCTCGTGCTCGACACTGGGCTACGCCATGGCGGGGGCAACCATTGCGGCGGCTGCCGCGGCCGAAGAATGGATCGGGCGCGGCGATGAACGCGCTGCGGAGGAAGCTGCGGCCAACGCCATGCGCGAGGCGCTGAACGTGATCGACTTCTCGGGCCATGTGATCGTCGGCGAGGTCGACATTCCGATTCTCAATGTCGGCGAGCGCGTGGGGACGGGCAATGGCGTCGAACTTGATGTTGCGCTTGAAGCGCTGGAGGGCACGACGCTGACGGCGAAGGCGATGCCGAACGCGCTGGCTGTGATCGCGGCGGCGCCGCGCGGCGGGCTGCTGCAGGCGCCGGACCTCTACATGGAGAAACTGGCGATCGGGCCGGGGTTCGACCGTGGTGTGGTGGATCTTGATGCCAGCGCGGGCGAGAATGCGGTGCGGCTGGCGCGGGCCAAAGGCGTCGATGTACGCGAGATCACGGCTTGCGTACTGGATCGACCGCGACACGAGAAGATCATTGCGGACCTGCGCGCCGTGGGCGCCCGGATCAACCTGATCCCCGATGGCGACGTGGCCGGCGCAATCGCCACAGCGATTCCGGAAGCCGGGATCGACATGTACATCGGTCAGGGAAAGGCGCCCGAGGGCGTGCTGGCGGCGGCAGCCCTGCGCTGCACGGGCGGCCAGATGCAGGCGCGGTTTGCATTCCGCAACGAGGCGGAAAAGTACCAGGCGCAGCGCAGTGGGCTGAAGGATGCGGGGCGGCGGTTCGAGATAGAGGACCTCGTCTCAGGCGACGTGATCTTCGCGGCGACGGGCGTCACCAAAGGCGCCTTGCTGGATGGCGTAGAGCGCCGCTCAGGGTCTGTTGTCACACACACGATGATCATGTCCTCAGCCGATGGCGTTCTGCGGACGATGCGGTCGGTTACGCCTCTGCGAGGCTAGCGCGATCGACACGATCTCGCACCCGACACCTTCCCAGTCGCGGGAAGGTGTCATTTTTCCAGCTATTTCAAGGTGAAAGACGCTTCGTTTGCCATCGGCTGCAGCGGTTTTGGAATTATTCCAATTTGACCTTGCGGCCTGTTTGGAACGGTTCTAACTTCTGTTTACGCTTTTCAGGCGAGGCCTCGATGCCCCGCCCCGTGATCTGCGCACGCAGAGATTAAACCGAGGGAACAGCAGCCATGGCAGACACATCCAACGAGTCCAAATGCCCGGTGACGGGCCGCATGCGCGCCCGCCAGAACTTCGATTGGTGGCCGAACCAGGTAAACGTCAGCGTGCTGCACCAGTTCTCGGATGCGTCCGATCCGATGGGAAAGGACTTCGACTACGCCAAGGCGTTCGAGAGCCTCGATCTGGACGCGGTCGTGAAGGATCTAACGGCGCTGATGACGGACTCGCAGTCGTGGTGGCCGGCTGACTATGGGCATTACGGCCCCTTCTTCATTCGCATGGCCTGGCACGCGGCCGGCACGTATCGCGTGGGCGATGGCCGCGGCGGCGGCGGTCGTGGACAGCAGCGCTTTGCCCCGCTGAACTCGTGGCCCGACAACGGCAACCTCGACAAGGCGCGCCGCCTGCTGTGGCCGATCAAGCAGAAGTATGGCGCGAAGATTTCGTGGGCCGACCTGATGATCCTCACCGGCTATGTCGCCGTGAAGTCGATGGGCGGACCCGTGTTCGGCTTCGGCGGCGGCCGCGCCGACGTGTTCGAACCGGAGAACCAGGTCAACTGGGGCGCGGAAGAAGCGTGGCTTGCGGATTCGAAAGCCGAGAACAGCCGCTATTCGGGCGAGCGTGAACTGCACGGCGATCTCGCCGCCGTTCAGATGGGCCTCATCTACGTCAACCCGGAAGGCCCGGACGGCAATCCGGACCCGGTCGCATCCGGTCGCGATATCCGCGAAACTTTCGCGCGCATGGCGATGAACGACGAAGAGACCGTGGCGCTGGTCGCTGGCGGCCACACCTTCGGCAAGGCGCACGGCGCAGGCCCTGCCAGCCATGTCGGCAAGGAACCGGAAGGCAACACGATCGAGAACCAGGGCCTTGGCTGGCTCAGTTCCTACGAGAGCGGCCTTGCCGGCCACACCATCACCTCGGGCATCGAGGGCGCGTGGAAGCCGAACCCGACCAAGTGGGACATGGGCTATCTCGAAACCCTGTTCAAATACGAGTGGGAACTGACCAAGTCCCCCGCAGGCGCGCATCAGTGGAAGCCGAAGGGCACGACAGGCGACGGCACGGTCGAAGACGCGTTCGATCCGAACAAGAAGCACGCGCCCATGATGACCACCGCCGACATGGCGATGCGCATGGACCCGGCCTACGAGAAAATCTCGCGCCGCTTCCTCGCCAACCCGGCCGAGTTCGCCGACGCCTTCTCGCGCGCCTGGTTCAAGCTGACCCACCGCGACATGGGGCCGAAGGCGCTCTATCGCGGCAAGCTGGTGCCGACCGAAACGCTGATCTGGCAGGACCCGATTTCGGGCCCGCCGAGCAACATCGATGCGGCGGACGCCGAGGCGCTGAAGGCGAAAATCCTGGCGACCGGGCTTTCGATTTCGGAACTGGCGGAAACGGCGTGGGCGTCGGCCTCGTCCTTCCGCTCGTCGGACAAGCGCGGCGGCGCCAATGGCGCGCGTATCCGCCTGGCCCCGATGAAGAACTGGGACATCAACAAGCCGGCGCAACTTGCGAAAGTGATAGCCGCGCTGGAAGGCATCCAGAAGGAATTCAACACCGGCTTCAAGAAAGTGTCGGTGGCTGACCTGATCGTGCTGGGTGGCAACGCTGCGGTGGAGAAAGCGGCGAAGGCCGGTGGCGTCGACGTGAAGGCGCCTTTCACGCCGGGCCGCGCCGACGCGACGCAGGACGAAACCGAGATCGAAAGCTTCGCGTTCCTCGAGCCGAAGGCCGACGGTTTCCGCAACCACGTTCGCAAGCCGATCATGTCGATCGAGGAGCACCTGATCGACAAGGCGCAGCTACTGGCGCTGTCGGCGCCGGAGCTGACGGTGCTGATCGGTGGCCTGCGCGTGCTGCAGGTGGGCGACGCCAGGCTTGGCGTGCTGACCACGCGGCCGGGAACGCTGTCGAACGACTTCTTCGTCAACCTCCTCGACATGGGTTCGAAGTGGTCGCCGGTGGACGACACCTACGATAACCGGTTCGAGGCGAAGGATCGCAAGACCGGCGCTGTGAAGTGGACCGGCACGCGCGCCGACCTGATCTTCGGATCGCACAGCGTCCTGCGTGCGATCGCCGAGGTCTACGGCGCGGCCGATGCGAAAGAGAAGTTTGTGAAGGACTTCGTGGCGGCGTGGACGAAGGTGATGAACGCCGACCGCTTCGACCTGAAGACTTGATCTGAGACAGGCGTCCGGAACGCGCTTCGTGCGTTTATCCGGGTGAATGACGGAATCTGTTCCCGAGAGGGAGTATGTGGAGGAACTGCCCCGGGCCTTGCTGCCCGGGGCATTTTTTTGTGCGCGTTCACGCGCGCCCTGCCCGGTCCTGCGGCGTTACCTGCGACATATTTGGAATTGTTCTAATTCATGTTGCGCGTGCGAACCGGCATCGCTATTTCCCCGGCAACGAACCGGACTTCCCCAGCGGTGTCCGGGCGAAAACGATCAAACCGGAGATACGATATGCTTGGCGTTGGCCAGAAACTCCCCGCCTTCGAAGTCACTGGCGTGAAGCCGGGCTTCATGAACCACGAAGAGAACGGCAAGTCTGCGTTCGAGACGCTGACGCAGGATTCGTTCGAGGGGAAATGGAAGGTGATCTTCTTCTACCCGAAGGACTTCACCTTCGTGTGCCCGACCGAGATCGCCGAATTCGCGCGCCTCGGCGGCGAGTTCGCTGACCGCGATGCCGTCGTGATGGGCGGCTCGACCGACAACGAGTTCGTGAAGCTGGCCTGGCGCCGCGACCACAAGGATCTCGCCAAGCTGCCGATCTGGCAGTTTGCCGACACCAACGGCTCGCTGACGGATGGCCTTGGCGTTCGCGATGCGTCGGGCGTGGCGCTGCGCGCCACCTACGTCGTCGATCCGCACAACGTTGTGCAACACGTCTACGTCACCAACCTCAACGTTGGCCGTGCGCCGGCTGACACGCTGCGCGTGCTTGACGCTCTGCAGACGGACGAACTGTGCCCGTGCAACCGCGCGGTCGGCGGCGAGACTCTCAAGGCCGCCTGATCCATTTCTTCCTCCCCGAAAAACCCTTCCGGTGAAAGCACCGGGAGGGTTTTCTTCTGAAAGAGACGACGATGAACCTCGAAACGCTGAAAGCGGCGCTGCCTGATTACGCCAAGGACCTGAAGCTCAATCTCGGATCGCTGTCGAACGAGACGTCGCTGAACGACCAGCAGAAATGGGGCACGTTCCTCGCCTGTGCGTTTGCGATCGGCGAGCCGAAGACCATTCACGCCATCGTCGGCGAGACCGAAGGCAAGCTGACACCCGAAGCGGTGAAGGCGGCGAAAGCTGCGGCGTCGATCATGGGCATGAACAACGTCTACTACCGTTTCACGCACCTCGTTCACAACGAAACCTACCGGACCATGCCGGCGAAGCTGCGCATGCAGGTGATTGGCGCGCCGGGCGTCGAGAAAGGCGACTTCGAGCTGTGGTGCATGGCGGTGTCGGCCGTCAATGGCTGCGGCATGTGCATGGAGTCCCACGAGCGCGTGCTGCGCGAGGCGGGCTTCACGGCAGAGCAGGTCCAGGCCTGCGTGCGCATCGGCGCGGTGGTGAACGCCGTCGCGCGCACATTGGCGGCGGAAGCCGCGATCTCCTGATCAGCTCACCTGAACAGACTGGCGAGCCCCGGCCCCACAATGGCCGGGGCTTTTCTGTTTCCGAGTCGGTACAGACTTGTCAGCATGGGATGAAAGTGCTGAATGCTACCGTACGGTATCTATGGAGGCTGCATGCGTCGTCGGGATGTGTTGTGGAGCGCTGGCGCGCTGGGTCTGCTGGGCGCAGCGGGATGCCAGACCATTGCGATGGCGGGGCCTGTGAAGGCGGATGAAGCGGGCGTTGAGGCTGCGTTCCTCTATGCCTTCCCGCTCTACGAGATCGCGCGCACGGGACAGAACCGCGCCGCGCAGCCGGGCCTGAACAAGCTTGGCCATCGCGCCGTGCTGGCCGACCACACGATGCGGGCGATCACGGCGCCGAACAACGACACGATCTATTCCTCCGGACAGCTTGAGGTGTCGGGTTCGCCGATCGAGGTGATCGCGCCGACGGACCTCAACCGGTACTTCAACATCACTTTCATGGACGCCTTCACCGACAACTTCGCCGGGATCGGGACGCGGCTAACGAAGGGCCGTGGCGGGAAGTTCTGGATCGTGGGGCCGCAATGGCAAGGCGTGGCGCCGGGCGACACGACGGTGCTCCAGTCCTCCACGAATGATGTGTGGATGCTGGCACGGATCGTCGTGGACGGGCCGGAAGATCTCGCGGCGGCGCGGGAGCTGCAACAGAAGATCAGCATCCGGCAGGTGGTGGAGATGCGGCCCCGCGCGTTCGCCACCAAGGCGACGACATCGGATGATCCGGAGAACTTCCTTGCCGTGGTGAACGAGATGCTGGCCCGCTCGCCGGGCGCCAAGGGCCACATGGCGCGCGAGTGGAACTACGCGGCGGTCGGCATCGGATCGGGCGTGACGCCAACGGCAGAGCAGATCGCGATGTGGCGCGCCTATCTCCCGAAGGGCATTGCGAAGCTGAAGGAGAAATTCCTGTTCCGCGATCTCGTGTTCGATGGCTGGGGCTATCAGGACCCGGGCGTCGGCGAGGCGGGCTCGACTGATCTGCTCCGTGCAGCGATTGCGCTGGGCGGGCTTGCGGCGTTGCCTGAAGCGGAGGCCATGTACTTCCAGTCGACGCAGGATGGTACGGGCGCAGATCTGGTCGGCACGAACAGGTATGTCTGGCGCGTGCCACCGGGCGGCATTCCGGCGGACGCGTTCTGGTCCCTGACCATGTACCAGGTGGAGGCGGACGGGCGCTTCTTCCTCACCGAGAACCCGATCAATCGCTTCTCGGTCGGGGACCGCACCAAGGGGCTGGTGAAGAATCCAGACGGATCGATCGACATACTGATCCAGCGCGACCAACCTACAGGTGAGAAGGCAGCGAACTGGCTGCCGGCGCCGGCGGGGCCGATCAGGCTTGCGCTGCGCGCATATCTTCCAAAGGCGGAACTGCGTGCGCGCCGGTGGAAGGTGCCGCCTGTCGTGAAGGTCTAGAGCGGCGCGCTACTTCGACAGTTCGAACGGCGAACAGCCGGTGCTCGCAGGAATTTTCATGGTGCGGCTGGAAGGCTCGAGCTCTGTCTCGATCGGCAGCATGACAGCGCCGGGCGTCGTGGCGGCGATGCCGCCGACCCAGGCTTCAGGCTGGAGCGAGAGCTTGTAGGTGGCTACGTCGTACGTGCCGCGCAGGGAGTAGGCCGCAATAACGGCCTCGCCCACATTGCCCTTCAGCGTCAGCGTGTTTGTACCCGTGGTGGCGCCGCCAGGCCAGTACTCGAGCGTGAGCACCATTTCGAGCGGCACGCCGTAGGCGCAGTAGGCTGTGCCCTTCCAGTCGCCGCTCATGGTGGATGAGACCAGAAGCTCGCCTGCGGTTTCGCAGCCGGCCGTCGTAGCTGTGGCCAGCAATGCCAGCGCCATCGCCGTGTGTTTCATTGTGATTGTCCCCGTCGTCCGATGCGGGAGTTAACTCCCTTTCCGGTCGGCGCGCCATGGGGGTTGGGCGGCTAGGCCTAGATGTACCGCAGTAGTGCGAACAGCAGAACGATGACCAGGATCGTGCCCAACGTGCCGGAGGGCGCATAGCCCCACTTGCGGCTGTGCGGCCATGCGGGCGAGACGCCGACCACGAGGATGATCAGCACGACGATCAGCAGAAGTGAGGTTGTTGAGAGCACGTGGGGTCCGCCTGTGTTTCCAGGGCGATCAACGTGCTGGGGTTGGTGCGGGTTCCGTGCGGCGCAGGTGACGTCGCGGCCATTGGCCGGAAGACGCCCGGCGGTCCGGAAGCTAGAAGCTGATCTCTTTGCCTTCGAGGCCGGGCAGCTTCAGGATGATCATCAGGTCGCGGATTTCCTGGCGGGCGGCAACGTGGCTCATCGTGAAGGCGACGCCCGAGCCGGCGTCAGTGAGATCGAGCAGCGAGAGGCCCATCGGGAAGAGTTCGCGATAGATGACGCGCTCGGACAGGCCCGGGGCGATACGGAATCCGATGCGGCGGGAGAGGTTTTCGAGGGCCTCACCGACGCGCTGCTTGTTGCGGGCGTCCAGGGGCGACATGCGGTTGCGCATTACGATCCAGTCGATCGGCTTGCGGCTCTGCTGCGCCTTCTGCTTGCGGCACTCCCAGACGAGTTCAGCATAGAAGCTGGGGCGCGCGACTTCGAGCGTATTTGGATCAACGTCGCCCAAGAGGTCGAAGTCGACGAACGAGTCATTCAGCGGCGTGATCAGCGTGTCAGCGGCGGAGTGAGCGAGGCGCGAGAGGAAGGTGTCACCGCCCGGCGCGTCGATGATGATGAAGTTGCACTTCTCCGACAGGCGCTTGAGGCTGTCTTCGAAATGCTTGGCTTCCTCAGCTTCAGCGGCGTCGAGATTGCGGGCCTGGCTGGCGTCGATGCGAACCATTTCCGGCATTGGCAGCGGGGCGCCGGTGTTGCGCACCCAGCGCGAGCGGTTTTCAAGATAGCGGGCGAGCGAACGCTGGCGCACGTCGAGATCCATCACGCCGACGGTCATGCCCATGCGCAGGAGGCCGACGCACATGTGCATCGCCACAGTGGACTTTCCGGCGCCGCCCTTTTCGTTGCCCACGACAATCGTATGCGCCAGCCGCGAGCGGGCGGGCGTTTCGCGATCAGAGGTGGCAGCGGGCGCAGTCATGAGTGTGGTCATCGTCCTATCGCGCCCTTATGGACGCAATCCCGTGGCAGGGACCAGCGAGGGCAGACAGCTCAACACACAAGGCCTCAACCTCGCCGGCGGTTGCCAGGGGGCCGGCCGAGAGGCGGATTTCGCCGTTAGCGTCGGCATAGGCCGGAGCGAGCCCAGCGAGGCGGTTGGTTTCGGCGAGCCTGTTCCAGCGATCCTCGGCGGCCCGCTGCGAGGCGAACGAGCCAAGTTCAGCCCGGTGAAACAGGGAGGCGGAACGATCGAATTTGGGGGCGATGGCGTAGAGCTGGGAGATGTCGCGCATCGGGGTTTCGTCGAGGGGGCCAGCCTCGAGGTATTGCGGGATGAACAGACCGGGGTGGTCCGGCAGCGGGCCGAGCACCTCCAGCGCCTTGCGTATATTCGCATATTCGGCGTCGGCCGCGGCAAGATCGGCTTCGGCGGCGGCCAGGAGATCGGCCTCCGTGGCGGGCTCGAGAACGGCGTTGTCCCCCACAGGAGCGTCCCCGAAACGCGGCTCGGGCGTGTGGGAGAGTGGCTGGGCGTGAGCCAGGGGCAGGCAGATCGCCAGCCCGAAGGCGGCGAGGCTGAACCCCAGGGACCTCAGAAAAAGAACAAGACGCTGACGCATGGGCGAAAGATCGTCCGGGCCGGTTAAGGACCCATAAAGCCCGGACAAACGGGCCGATTGATCCACCGCCGGAACGGGCCTAGAAGCCCGGCGCGAAGGCCCTCGGGGAACCCCGGATCTGGCGTTCACGTGTGGAAGGGTCGAGGATTTGCCCAAGCGTTCCGGACTGGTGGTCGCCCGCACGCGGGCCGAGGCCCGTGACTGGAGCCGGAGCATGCGGGCGGCAGGTAAGCGCATCGCCTTCGCACCCACGATGGGCGCGCTGCACCCCGGGCATGTGAGCCTGATCAAGCTGGGCCTGACCAAAGCGGATGTGGCGGCTTCCTCCATCTTCGTGAACCCGACGCAGTTTGCAGCCAACGAGGACCTCGCGACCTACCCGCGCGCCGAGGAGGCGGATCTTGCCAAGCTGGAAGCGGCGGGGTGTTCGTTCTGCTATTGCCCCTCGCCCTCGGAAATGTACCCGGCGGGGGATTCAACGCGCGTCAAGGTGAAGGACCTTTCGCACATCCTCGAAGGCGAGGTGCGGCCGCACTTCTTCGAGGGCGTGGCGAGCGTGGTGAGCCGCCTGTTCCTGCATGTGGCGCCGGATGTGGCCGTGTTCGGGGAGAAGGATTTCCAGCAGCTGCTGGTCATCCGCCGGATGGTTCAGGACATGGGCTTCCCAATCGACATCGTGGGCGGGCCGACGCTGCGCGAGGAAGACGGACTCGCGATGTCTTCGCGCAACGCATATCTCAGCGCCGAACAGCGCGCGCAGGCTGCAGGGCTTTCGCGCGTGATGCGCGAGACAGCCGCGAAGATCGAAGCAGGCGAGAGCATTCGCTCAACGACGCAGGCGGCGGCGGACGCGATGCTGGCGGCTGGCTTTGCGTCGGTCGACTACGTCGAAGCGCGCCGGGCGGACACGCTGGCGCCGTTCGGACAGGACACCGCGCCGGTGGGTACGAGCGGCCGGCTGCTGGTAGCAGCGCGAATGGGCACGACGCGGCTGATCGACAATATGGGCTTCGTGCGGCGCTAGGCTGGGCCTAGACGCTATCGAGCAGCAGCCTGGCGGCGCGGGTGCGTACGACAGCCCAGTATTCGGAACCTGCGGAGAGCAACGGCGTTAGCATGATGCCGGACACGCGCTACCGCGAGACGATATCCATGCCAGTTCGCTTTCAGATCGCTGCACTCATATTCATGATGGTCCAGGGGGTTTTGTTCGGCGTCGGGATCGTGACAATCCTTGCAACGCCCCTGTCCGCCTGGGCCATGCAGATGATACCGGCGCTTGTCGTCGTCACGCTTGCGATTTCAATTCCAGTTTCGTGGATCATCGCGCCGCGGCTTCGTCTACGACACCGCAAGAAGCGGCTCGCGAGCCAGCACTGAAACGCTGGAACGTCACAAAGACGCTGTAGCTCTCGTACGCTGCATCTTGCCGATGCTGGTCAGCAAGTTCAGCGCCCTTGCCGCGCTTAGCTTCGTCGGATCGAACGCGCCGCCTGCCGAGAGGACGTCCACAATTTCACGATCAACCGGCAAGAACCCGAGGCCGCACATGCTCCATTCCGCAAAGTGACGGTCCCGCGTGGGCGTCGCTTCAAGGATCGTCAGGCCGTCGTGGCGCGGGTCGCGCGTTATCCGTCCATATGTCTGGAGCACTGCCTGCATGGGCCCCTCGAGCACCTGAACAAACCACCCATTGCAGACGAGGAGAGCGCCGGTCACATCACATGCGCTGTTGCGAGCCTGCGCTATCTGGAGAATCCCGGACATGGCATCGTCGATGCTTTGACGCGTGCCCAGCCGCGCCCGGCTGCAGTAGACGAGCCGATGGAAGTTTCCGCAGGCCACCTTCATCTGGAGAGATGCCTTTGCTGGTGGGCGCTTCCTTGCCAGCGCCTGGACACGATCGATCGCCCCCCTCTTCAAGTGCCGCGGGGAATTGATGCTAGTAGCGCGGGTGAATTAACAAAGGGCGCGCAGGTCTGATCGACTTTCGCAAGGCGCGTCGGGCTTGAGGCAGCGGGGCTCAGATAGTATGGCGCGCGCCGTCGCGGATCGCGCGCGGCAGGCGCATGTTTGCAAGAAGTTCTGCCGTTTGTCGGTTCGCGTACCGACTTAACTTATGTTTGCTGCGCAGACGTTTGAGCGGTGGGCGGACTCGCGGGAATGAAACGACATCTGATCAGCGAGAGTGATGGCGAGCGGTGGGACCTCGTCGTGACGCTGCATTCCTGGTCGGTTGAGTATCGCGGTAGTGTCATTCACCAGTTTCTGAGCCTCAGGCAGTTTGAGCAAAGCCGCGCTGGCATCCGGCTGGCTAACGAACTGTGGACCGCGATCGCGCGGGCGATGAATTCCTGAAAACGAGCAGAACGCCCTGCTCCAACGCCTTTCGACGTGCTCAAGTTTAGCTTGCGCAGACAAGGCGCTGGGCGATGATGTTCCTTCGATTGTTCGGGAGGGACAGCATGCGGCGGTTTGCGTTCGGGCTGACGGCGCTCGCATGGGTGGCGGCGTGCAGCACGCCAGAGGCGCCGGCCGCCACGGTCGATCCCAACATTGCAAAGGTCGAGAACGGCCTCCTGGTGCGCTCGCAGGTTGCGGGCGAGCCGGTGCAGACGTGGACGCTGGCGGAGCGCATGGCGTCCTACAATGTGCCCGGCGTCAGCATTGCGGTGATAGCCGACGGAAAGATCGCGTGGGCCAAGGGCTATGGCGTGCTCGAGGCTGGCAAGCCGCATGCGATCAATCCGAACACGATTTTCCAGGCGGGCTCGATCTCGAAGCCCGTCGCGGGCATCGCGGCATTGCGGATGGTGGAGCAAGGCCGGCTGTCGCTGGATGCACCGATCAACGACGCGCTCAAGTCGTGGAAGATTCCGGACAATGAATTCACGGCTATGGTGCCGGTCACACTGCGCCAGATCATGAGCCATGGCGCGGGGCTGACCGTGCATGGCTTTCCCGGCTATGCGGCGGGAAAGCCTGTGCCGACTGTGCAGCAGGTTCTAGATGGCGCCCCCCCGCAAATACGGCTGCCGTTCGGGTCGACAAGAAACCGGGCGCGAGCTGGCGCTATTCAGGCGGCGGCTACACCGTGATGCAGCTCGCGATGACCGAGGTAGCGGGGAAGGATTTTGTCACGCTGACCGACGAGCTGGCGCTGAAGCCGATGGGCATGGCGCGGTCGACCTATCTCAATCCTGTGCCGGCGGCGAACCTCGCCAACGCGGCGACGGCGCATACGCGCGAAGGCGTCGCCGTTCCCGGGCACAGCCACACCTATCCCGAGATGGCGGCGGCGAGCCTCTGGTCCACGCCGAGCGACCTTGCGC
>Ga0075152_10000853_pt1 | contig 22126 bp, 12 predicted proteins | sample JI61114C2DNA_FD_70964 | JGI IMG/M metagenome (GOLD analysis project Ga0075152, IMG submission 70964) | Wastewater effluent complex algal communities from Wisconsin, to seasonally profile nutrient transformation and Carbon sequestration -... | ecosystem: Engineered > WWTP > Effluent > Algae...
CCGGTTTATATTGACCGCTACTTGTACTTCGCCTCCCCGGCATTCTACCTGCTGGTGGCCATGGCAGCGACGGTGCAACTCAATTCCCGGCAGCCCGTTTGGCTGCTGCCGGCGGGCGCGGTGCTCGGCATGTTTGCAACCTTCACGCCCTGGAAGAGCAATGGCATTCACCCTTCAGCGGTAAAGGCCCAAGTTGAGGCATGGCGCGAAGGAAATACTACGGTGATGATCCAACCAGAGTGGTACGACCTTACCTATGGTTGGCAGCTGGACCCTGTGCTGTTCAAGGGTGCCGCACCGATAGCGATCGCGCTGCACGAACGCGGCATCTTCCCCATTCCAGCTGCGGAAATGCCTGCATTGGACAGCACGGTAGCCACGGTGGTCCACATCGACAGTTGGGCCTCGTTAACGGACCCTGGGCATGAGGTGCTGAACGAGCTACGGAAGCGCTACACCCAAGTGGACTCCGTGGAAGCGGACAAAAAGGTAATGGTACGGCGGTTTCGCAAGCGCTGAGGGCTGAAGAGCACCAAAACAAGTGACGTCCCGCCGGCAAACCCAACCCATTCATTAATCGGCGTAATCTGTGCAATCTGTGGCTAAAAAACTATCCGCCGCGGGCGGAAAGAATCCTATCGTCCAATACGTATCGGACCCTGTCAATCTTGTCAAAAAACGAAACCCGCAATCCTGATCCATCTTTTACGTTTTCAACAGGATGAAAATCCCGTTCAACCCAACCCACGCGCCGTTCGTGGAAAACCGGAATTTCGGCAATGCATTCAGCTACATTAGCAGCATGAAAACCACCCATCTCACCCTCACCGCATTGGTGTGCATAGCCACGGCAGCGGCATGCACATCCCCGGAAAAGCAGCCTGAAAAGGTCGTCCTGCAACCACCGCCCACCATCACGGTGAAGGACTTCTTCAAGAATCCGGAAAAGGCCGGTTTCCGCATTAGCCCGGATGGCAACTTCATCAGCTATCGCGCGCCATGGCACGAGCGCATGAACATTTTCGTGCAGCCTGTTGGTGGAGGAGATGCCGTGCAAGTAACGCACGACACCATCCGCGACGTGGGCGGCTATTTCTGGAAAGGCGACCGGCTGCTCTACGCCCGCGACATCAATGGCGACGAGAACATGATCGTCTTCAGCGCCAGCATGGACGGCAAGGATGTGAAGGCCCTTACGCCGGAAAAAGGCGTGCGCGCCGGCGTGATGGACGACCTGCACAACATTCCGGGCATGGAAAAGAGCGTGATCTTGCAGATGAACAAGCGCAATCCGCAGGTATTCGACCCTTATTTGGTGAACATTGAGACCGGCGCGATCAAAGCGCTTTACGACAACAAGGAGAACTTCGAGGGCTGGGTAACCGACCACACGGGCACCATCCGCATCGCCACCAAAACGGACGGCACGGATCAGGTGATGTTCTACCGCGCCACGGAAAAAGAGCCGTTCAAGGAGATCATGCGCACGGGCTTCAAAGACAGCTTCAGCCCGCTGTTTTTCACCTTCGACAACAAGAACATTTACGCCAGCAGCAACCTGAACGGGCGCGACAAGAGCGCGATCGTCGAATGGGACATCGATGCCAAGAAGGAAATAAAAGAGATCTACGCCAACGCGGATTATGACGTGGACGGCTTGGACTTCAGCCGCAAGCGGAACGTGCTCACCATGGTGACTTGGACCGGCGAGAAGAGCGAGCGGAAGATCTTGGACCCGGAGACCCAAACGATGTACGACAAGTTGGGCGCGGAGATGAAAGGTTACGATTTTTGGATCTATGGCGAGAACGACAATGAGGACAAGTTCATGGTCTGGAAAGGCAACGACCGCATGCCCGGCAAGTATTACTTCTACGACGCGGCAACCGGCACGTCCAAGGAAATGGCCACGCTCTACCCTTGGTTGAAGGAGGATGACCTGGCGGAAATGAAGCCGATCAGCTACCAGAGCCGCGACGGCCTTACCATCCATGGCTACCTCACCCTTCCTAAAGGCCGTGAGGCGAAAGACCTGCCCGTAGTGATCAACCCGCACGGCGGCCCATGGGCTCGCGATGATTGGGGCTACAACTCCGAAGCACAATTGCTGGCCAACCGCGGCTATGCGGTGTTGCAGATGAACTTCCGCGGAAGCACGGGCTACGGCCGCAAATTCTGGGAATCCAGCTTCAAGGAGTGGGGCAAGACCATGCAGAACGATATTTCCGATGGTGTAGCCTGGCTGGTGAAAGATGGAATCGCGGACCCCAAGCGCGTGGCGATCTACGGCGGCAGCTACGGCGGCTACGCCACCTTGGCGGGCATCACCTTCACGCCGGAGCTTTATGCTTGCGCGGTGGATTATGTAGGCGTGAGCAACTTGTTCACCTTCATGAACACCGTGCCACCGTATTGGGAGCCGTTCAAAAAGATGATGTACGAAATGGTGGGCGACCCGAAAGCGGACAGTTTGTTGATGCGTGCTGCATCACCTGTGTTCCATGTGGACAAGATCGTGTGCCCACTGTTCATCGCCCAAGGCGCGCATGACCCACGCGTGAACAAGGACGAAAGCGACCAAATGGTTGCGGCACTGAAAGCACGTGGCGTGGAAGTGGAATACATGGTGAAGGACAATGAGGGCCACGGTTTCCACAACGAGGAAAACCGTCTGGATTTCTACAACGCCATGGACAAATTCCTGGACACGCACATCGGCAGCGGCTACAAGGCCAAGGAAGCGGAAGTGAAAAAGTAGTTCCACCATCCACGAAGTTGAAACAGGCGTCCGGGCTAACCGGGCGCCTGTTTTGCGTTTGGGTATTGAACGGAACCTGATCGCTGCTCGATCTTGGTGTTTTACCGCAACTCACGCAACCGACGCAACGACTTCGGCGCATCGAACGATAGTGGTGCTGTGTTTGGATCAGTAGTGCTCGTTGCGTGGGTTGCGGTTGAATTATGTTCGATCAATCCGTCATCCCGCTGCAGCCGCTCAGAATCCTGTAAATCCTGAAATCCTGGCAAAAAGTTAACCGATGCGGTCTGCGCTTTCAGCGCTGATCATGCGCGGTCGGCCCTTTCAGCGCCTCTGGCTGCCATCGGCACGCTTGCGGCACTTTAACGCATTCAAAATAACTCAGGCACCGAAAATCATCCCCTGCCCGTCATTCAAGCATGCGTCCGTGATAGGGCGAATCCCGTACATTTCCGGACCCCAACGCTGCCCATGCTCAAATTTTCCGTTCTTCTCGCCACATTGGCCGTGTTACCTGCCTCCGCACAGGTGGTGATCAACGAGGTGAGCGCCTCCAACATGACGGGTATTACGGACGGTTTTGGCAGCAACGAAGATTGGGCCGAGCTGTACAACACCACGGCCGCGCCAGTGGACCTCAGCGGCTGGTGGGTGAGCAACAAGGTGAACACGCCGATGAAGTGGGCCTTTCCCGGCGGCACCACCATCCCTGCAAACGGCAGGTTGATGGTGTTTTGTAGCAAGCGCAACTCTATTGTGTCCGGCGAAAACCACACGAGCTTCAAGCTGAATCAGTCCGATGATGACCACGTGGTATTGTCGGATCCCTCGGGCACCATTGTGGACGATGTGGCCCTGGACCCGCCTACTAAAACGGACAACAGCCGGGGCCGCACCACGGACGGCGCCGCCACGTGGTCCTTGTTCCTCTCTCCCACTCCCAATGCGGCGAATGCAGGCGCTTCGCCGGAATATGCCAGCCGGCCCCAGATCAGCCCGGCGTCTGGGTTTTACGGGGGCAGCACCAGCGTAACGCTTAGCGGCAACGACGGCACAAGTACCATACACTACACGTTGGACGGCAGCGAGCCCACGGCCGCGTCGCCTACCTACTCCGCCCCGCTTTCAATTGCGACCACCACGGTGGTTCGTGCGGGCTGCTTCAGTTCAACACCGGGGGTACCGTCCAGCTTTTTCGAGACCAACACTTATTTCATCAACGCAACACATACCGTGGCCGTGCTGAGCATAGCGGGCGATCAAGTGGACGAACTTTTGAACGGAAATGGCGGCATTGAACCTTACGGCTCCTTCGAATACTTCGGGGCCGATGGCGTGCTTCGCGATGAGGCAACGGGACAATACAACAAGCACGGCAACGACTCGTGGGCCTATAACCAACGCGGCTTCGACTACATTACACGTGACCAAAGTGGGTACAATGATGCCATCCACTACCCCATCTTCCACACCAGCGATCGGGGCAAATTCCAGCGGCTCATCATCAAAGCCGCCGCCAACGACAACTATCCGTTCGAGGGCGGCGGAGCATACATCCGCGATGCATACGTACACAGCTTGGCGCAAGCGGGCGGTTTGAAACTGGACGTGCGCACCTACGAGCCTTGCGTGGTCTACGTGAATGGCCAGTACTGGGGCTTGTACGAGATCCGCGAAAAGTGCGACGACCACGACTACACCAAAAAATACTTCGATCAGGACGAGTACGACTTGCAATACCTGAAGACTTGGGGCGGCACTTGGAGCGAATACGGAGGCGGCCAAGCGCAAGCGGATTGGGATGCGCTGCGGACTTACATCATGGCCAACAACATGGGCGACCCCACCGCATTCGCCTACGTGGACGGCCAATTCAACTGGAAGAGCTTGGTGGATTATGTAGTACTCAACAGCTACACTGTTTGTACTGACTGGCTCAACTGGAACACAGCTTGGTGGCGCGGCTTGGATCCCGCTGGCGAGCATAAGAAATGGGGCTACACCCTTTGGGACAACGATGCCACCTTCGGGCACTACATCAATTACACCGGCGTGCCCGACCAATCGCCCGCTGCGGACCCGTGCAACGCCGAAGCGCTGCCCGATCCAGGCGGTCAAGGCCACGTGCCCATTTTGCAGAAGTTGATGGATGAAAATCCAATGGTACATGACTATTACGTGAACCGCTACATCGATTTGGGCAACACCACTTTCAGCTGCCAATACATGCTGCCTTACTTGGACAGCTTGATCGCTTTGATCGCTCCGGAAATGCCGGGCCAAGTAGGACGCTGGGGCGGCACTGTTGCGGAATGGCAAACAAACGTGCTGAACATGCGCAACTTCATTGAGGCACGTTGCACCGACATTCAAACTGGCTTGGTGGACTGCTACGGTTTGGCCGGACCTTACGACGTGGTTTTCAAAGTTGAACCCGAGCTCAGCGGCGATATCAAGATTAACTCCATCATTCCGGAAGCGTATCCGTTCAGCGGCTTGTACTACGACAGCATCAACACCACGCTGGAGGCAAGAGCCGCACAAGATTGGGTCTTCGATCATTGGGAAACCATCCACAACAGCCCGTCTTCCTTGTCGGATACCATCGTCACTATGCAATTCCACTCCACGGACACGGTCATTGCGCATTTTGCGCCACCGCTGAAATACCCCGTGGTACTGCTCACCGATCCACCGAATTCCGCCAGTATCACTTACAACACGGACCTGTACAGCGATTTCCCGGCCACGGTGGAGCGCATTCCCGAAAGCGTAGACACACTTACGGTCCATCCTGAGATGTACTACACCTTCTTGTACTGGGAATTCAAGTACAATACACCCAACCAGAACGATACCACGCAAAAGCAGATCCCGGTCACCATTTTCCAACCGGACACGATCATTGCGCACCTGGAGGCGCAGGACTACGTGTACTTCGGCGCAAACGCATTCACCCCCAACGGTGACGGCATTAACGATACATGGCGCCCGTGGAACAACGTAGTGGACCTGGACACTTACGATCTGGAAGTGTATGACCGCTGGGGCCGTGTGGTGTTCAGCAGCACCGACCCTTACGAGGAATGGGACGGCAATGCCGGTGGCAAGCAGGCGCCCTTTGGCGTGTACGCCTTCCGCGCGGACATGCGTGATGCGCTTACACACGAGCGGCACGAGGTATCGGGGCACGTCACGATTATCCGGTAAGTGATTTTAACCGCAGAGGGCGCGGAGAGCGCAAAGAGATCGCCAGAGGTACGGCTTCAGTTGATCTCTTCTTTGCCGAGCACGTAATTCTCCGCGTTCTCGGCGCCCTCCGCGGTTCCACCTCTTCTTTGTGGTAAACCCTCAAGCCGGGTTAATTTCCCGCCGTGAAAAAGCTCACCGCATTATTCCTCGCGCTGGCCTTCGGCATCAGCTGGTCCATCTATGCCGTGGCGAAGTGGGGCATCGGCGTTACCGGCCCCATCGGCTGGACCATCACCTCGGCGCTGTTCATGTTCGGCCCCGCGATAGCCGCATTGGTGTTGCGCAAGCCGCTTGGGCTTACTTGGCCGGACCTCGGCGTAGTGCGGCACGGTATCCGCTGGAAATGGATGGGGATCGCAGTGCTCATCGGTCTATCGTTACCCGTGCTGGCAATTGGTTTCAATTGGCTCTTGGGCGAGGTGCTGCATTTCCAAGGTTTCGGCCATACCTCTGTTTCCAAAGCCATGATCATTGACGTGCTGCGCGAACCACTGACCGGATCCGGAATGTCGGCTGAATTAGTGGACAGCCGTGCGGCCATGTTGCAAGACTTTCCGTTGAACGGCCCCGCGCTGCTTGTGTTGATGTTGGCGTTCGCCGCGCTCGCCGGGTGTACGGTGAACTTCGTTTTCGCCATGGGCGAAGAGCTGGGTTGGCGGGGGATACTGTTTCATTCCACGCGGCGCTTTGGCTGGCTCCGGCAAGTGCTGTTCACCGGGCTGGTTTGGGGGTTATGGCATGCGCCATTGATCCACCACGGGCTCAACTACCCGGAACATCCGTGGTCGGGTATCGCGTTTATGTGCCTCTTCACCACGGCGTTGGCGTTACCGTTGGCGTGGGTGCGTTTTCGCAGTGGTTGTGTGTGGTCTGCAGGTGTGTTACATGGCACCGTTAACGCGGCCGCAGGCATCACGGTGGTTTTCACGAAGGGCGGCACCGAAATGCTGGGCGGCGGCGCGGGCCTTTCCGCCATACTTGGCATGTGCAGTGTGGGCGTATTGTTATTCGCATTTGATCGCGACTTCCGCGTTCAGTTCCAAAAAGCGGCATGAAGTCCTTCATCCTACTTCTCCCTTTGTTGGCCCTGGCTTGCACCCCGGCCGCCGAGCCGCAGACCGTGCATGACGGCCAAGGGCGGGTGCGTGCCCAACTGGAACGCGTTGCGGGGAAGAAAGAGGGCTTAGTGCGTTTTCTCAATGCCGACGGTTCCTTGCGAACGGAAGGACATTACAAAGCGGACAGCCGCAACGGAGCCTGGACCACGGTGGGCCTGACAGGTGATACGCTTTCGCTCCTGCAATTCATCATGGGAAAAAAGGAAGGCTGGCAAGCGTATTGGTCACCGAACGGCCAACTGCTACGGATGGAACGTTTTCATGACGGAGAGCCGGACGGCCCGTTGTACCGCTTTTTTTCAGACGGTATGCCGCGGCAGTTCACCGAATACAAAGAAGGCATCGCGGACGGCCATTACATAGAATGGTACAAAAGCGACAGCACCGCGATCGGTCGTACCGCAGGTCATTTCAACCAAGGTAAACGGAGCGGGTTGTGGCATTGGACATACGGCAATGGCAATCCCAGCTACTGCGGGAAATACGTGAATGGCGAACGCAACGGCGTGTGGCTGAAATGGTCGCCGGAAGGCAAGAGAACGGTGACGGTATTCGGGAGTGAGAAGTGAATTTCTTGTATCGCGTTTGGAGTAATGAGTTCCGGGTACTGACAATCGCTGTAACGGCCTACTGCAACTGGCATCTGCACCGGACGAACAACTCTCAAGGCAACACCTTCCCAGGATTCATGATCCCCAACGGATCGAACAGTTTTTTGATGCCTCGCATCAACTCCAGTTGCACTTGGTTGAAAGCAATATCCATGTAGGGCCGTTGCACCAAGCCGATGCCATGCTCGCCGCTCAGCGTACCACCTACTGAAACAGTGAATTCGAAGATCTCGCGGATCGCTTTCGGAAGCTCGTGCTCCCAAGCCTCATCGGACATATCACCCTTGATGATGTTGACGTGCAGGTTGCCATCGCCGGCATGGCCGTAGCACACGCTTTTGAATCCGTACTTCGTTCCCACTTCCTTCACCTTCGCCAATAAATTCGGCAGCTCGTATCGCGGCACCACCGTGTCCTCCTCCTTGTACACACTGTTGCCCTTCACGGCTTCCGCCACGCGGCGGCGCAGCTTCCACAGGGCATCTTTTTCTGCTGAAGTTTCCGCGAACAACACCTCTTGGCAGTCAAATTTTTCCATAACACCGAGGATGATTTCGCAATCACGCATCAGCACGTCACCGTGGTTGCCGTCCACTTCGATCAGCAGATGGGCCGCAGTATCATCCGCAATGGTGAGGTTCACGCCATCAATGAACCGCAATGTCCAATCAATGGCATCGCGCTCCATGAACTCCAACGCGCTTGGCGTAACACCCGCACGGAATACGCCGCTCACGGCCTGGCAGGCTTTGTGCGCATCGCGGAAGGGCACCAGCATCAAGCGCGTTTCCTTCGGAAGGGGAATTAAGCGCAGCACGGCTTTGGTGATGATGCCGAGCGTGCCTTCGCTGCCCACCATCAGGCGCGTGAGATCGTAGCCGGTGCTGTTCTTTAACGTGTTGGCACCAGTACAGATCACTTGGCCGCTGGGCAGTACCACTTCCAAATTCAGGACAAAATCGCGGGTAACGCCGTACTTCACAGCCCTTGGCCCGCCGGCATTCTCGGCCAGATTACCGCCAATGGTACAACTGCCGCGGCTGCTGGGATCCGGCGCGTAGTACAGCCCTTTTGCGATTACCGCTTCTTGCAATACTTGCGTGATCACGCCCGGCTCTACTGTAACTTGAAGGTTCTTTTCGTCAATGGCGGTTATCGCGTCCATTTTCGCCATGGATAAGCCCACTCCGCCGCATACGGCTAATGCGCCACCACTAAGGCCCGTACGCGCGCCCATGGGGGTAATGGGCACATTATGCTGCGCGCAGACTTTTACTACAGCGGCAACCTGCTCTGTTGTGCGCGGCTGAACAACCACTTGTGGCGGAAAACGAAGGTCTTCGGTTTCGTCGTGGCCGAAGCGTTCCAAATCCTCCGGACCCATCAACAGGTCGGCGGGTTGAAGGAGGGTACGCAGATCCACTAAAAAGGCATCGGTAAGCGGGGTATTGAAAGAGAGCGTGGACATGCTGCAAATATCGGTTCTTGGAGGGACAGCTCAGTGCCGCGTGGATGCAACCTATCATTAAGGAGGCATCCGAAAAGGGCCGGGCAACGTCATGGATAAAAGGTCTCACGGGTTGAATTCGCATTGTGATGTTAACGGATTGACATAAGTGCACACTTCCCAATTGCCCACTAAGGTAAATTCGACTAACTTTCACTCGGATCAACGTCACCAAACTACACTTGGATCATGCGCATCACTACGTTCCTTTTGTTTTTTACCGGATTGGCCGGTGTGTCCCAAGCCCAGAATATCGGCATTAATCTTACGGGGGTCGCGGCTGTGCCCAGCGCCATGCTGGACATCGATAATGCCAACAAGGGCTTATTGATCCCAAGGGTGGCATTAACGGCCACCAATGCAGTAGGTCCCGTTGCTGCACCGGCCAACTCTTTGTTGGTCTACAACACCGCTACTGCCGGTGCTGCTCCGAATAATGTTACGCCGGGTTTTTACTATTACGAAACGGCAAGTTCCTCTTGGGTACCAATCCTCGCCGGGGTGAAAGGCTGGTCGATTTTAGGGAACAGTGGTACTACGCCCGGAACGAATTTCATCGGCACTACGGATGCCAGGGACTTTGTGGTGAAAACCGGTGGCAGTGCCGCGACCAATGAAAGGATGCGCGTGCTTGCGACCGGGCCGTCCGTGATAAACAATACAACTGCCTATGGCGGGGATGTCTTTTCGGTGTATGGAAGCGGAACAACAAATGGGGTTACCACAGCAATTAGCGCACTGGGCTCCTCCGTTGTCAATTCCTATGCAGCAGGCAATGGGATCGGAGTTTACGGAGAGACCAGCAGTGCTACAACCTCCGAAGGTGTTGGGGTTTTTGGGGTTCTTAGTGCGTTGAATCTTCCTGCTATCAATCCACCAACTTCCAGCAATGGGGTGCTGGGAATGAATACGGCTTCGCCATTGGGAACTGCGGTTACCGCAGGACTAGCCATCGGGGTTGAGGGCGATGCATTCGGAACTCCCGGATTTGGCAGGACCATCGGCGTTGCAGGTTTTACCACTAGTCTCACCGGTTCGGCTTTTGGACTATACGGCCAAACGAGCAGTGCAAACGGCTATGCGGTCTTAGGTATAAATGCCGATGCCGGTGCCAATTTCTCCCACGGCATCCAAGGGCAAACTTCAGGAATAGGTGGTGCTGCGGGCCTACGAGGGTATAATACTTCAGCCACATCGCTTGCTACAGGTCGTTCCGTGTATGGAATTCGCGGAACGGTATTGGCAACTAACACCGCTGGCACCGCTTTCGGCACGGCTGTAGCGGGGGATGTAGGCGCCACCACCGGCACATTTTACGGCGTTTCAGGTTTTGTACAAACAGCTGGTGGTATTGGGGTTGTAGGTTCCAATGGCAACGTGGCCAGCGGCATAGGCATGGTTGGCTTAGGAAATGGCGTAACCACTTATATCGCCCCAGCAAACGGGGCGGGGGGCTCTTTCGCAGGCACTCGACTTGGCCTCTACTCCATTTCATCCAATGTCGCCGCAGGAATTGGGCTCATGGCTGCTGGCAATGGGGTTAACCCCATTGCCCCAACTATGGGCTGTGGTATAGTCGGGACAGGCAGGCAATACGGCGTAATGGGCTTTACCAATATTTCCACGGCAACTGTGAATCCCGGGGGCAATAACTCGGCTGGTAATCTTGCCAATGCAGCTTCAGGTGGTTACTTCGAGCTGCTTAATGGACTCGCTCCGGTTTCTTGGGCGTATGTGGGGATGCAGTTGAGCCCAACGAACGTTCTTTACAAGATCCATGGAAATGGCATTGTTGGGACAATTGTAAAAGACACCGAAGACCAATATGTGGGATTGGCCTGTCCCGAGGCACCTGAGGCCCTCTTTCAAGACTATGGCAATGCCAAGCTCGAAAACGGAACCGCCCATGTTTCGATCGACCCCATCTTTAGCAAGAACATCGTGGTGAATGACAAGCACCCGCTGCGCGTATTCGTGCAACTTGAAGGAGACTGCTCCGGTGTATATGTGACCAACAAGACGGCCACGGGATTCGATGTAATGGAGCTTGCCGGTGGGACTTCCAACGTTGCGTTCAGCTACACCATTGTAGCAAATCGTGCAGACGAAGTGAATGCGGACGGAAGTGTTTCCAAGTACTCTGGGGTTCGTTTCGCAGCCGCGCCCGGTCCGGTGCAAAAGGAAACCATGCGATCGGAGGCCCGTGAGTTTTACGGTGCGACAAAATCAGACTCCGAGGAAATCCCATTGCCTGTTTCGAAAAGTCGCGAACGGCCCAAGAAGGAGAAGTAGCAGGTCATCGCGGAAACGGTCAACTCGCACACTTTGCGCGAGCGTCAACGCTCGTGCGCTTCCCTGTTAGTCCTCCCGCAGGGTACCCTTTATCAGGGACCCTGCGATCTTTTCCACCCATGGTCCACACCCTAACCGCTTCACCAACTACGGCACGTTCCGCGCAAACACCACGGCCCCATCGCTCCGGTCCGTTTCGGTCCAAAATCGGGAGCGTTCCAGCGTATCCATCGCCAGCTCGAATTCCTCTCTGGTTTCCGGATAGGGCCCTTCCTTGGTGGCGAGCACGATCACATTGGCATTTTCGAGAATGGGATATTGGTAGAGGTCGCGGTGCATCACCAAGTGCGGCACGAAAGCCGTTGAAGCAGAAACGGCAGCATCGGCGGGAATGGCGCAGAGCAATTCGCGCACGCGTTGCGCATCGAATTCGCGCTGGTAGTGGTCGGCTTGGTAGAAGCGCTGCTTAGCGCGGTTTTCAATGTAGATACTGGCATCCGGCACGCGGATGGTGGCTCCGATGGAAAGCAGCGTGGCGAACACGGCAATAACCTTTGCAGCGTGTGTGGGCCGCAACACCGGCTTCCATGTGAAAACCGCGAGCGTGCATAGCGGCGCGAACTCCACGGAATACTGGGCGAGCACGCCCCATTGCGTGGGTCCTTCATGCAAGAGCTTCTGCAGCAGCAACGGCACGGCCATCAGTAGGATCCATGGGCGCAGCAGCATGGCCCAGCCGCCTGCGAGAAAGAGCAGCACGAGCATTTCCACCTTCATGTCATGGCCGATCGGCACGCCCCCACTGTCCATCAGGGATTGGAACACGTGTACGGGTCTCGTGGCCATGATGTGCAGGGCGTCCACAGGCCCGGCACCCAGCGCGGGGAATTTCCAATTGGCGTAGTGTGCGCCATCGCCAAGGGCGGGCATCACCAGGCCGATCACCACGGCGCTCCATGCCAAAGCGAACACCGCTTGCAGGGCCAAGGTGCTGCGCATGGCGGCATCCTTCCAGCGATGGACCAAAAAGGCGAGTGCTATAAAGGCCATCCAAATGCCCATGTTCTCCTTGCCTGCCAGCATAAAGAGCAACAACAGCCAAGCCGTGCGTTTCCGCTGTTGGCACAGGGCTAAGCCGTACCACGGCAGAGCCATGGTGGCCACCACATTGCTGTGAAAATCTGCCGTAAAGGCACTGTAGATGCCGAAGAAGGCGAGGAAATGCACCAAGCCGAGGTTCGCGATGACAGGTTCTGCACCCAATTCGCGAAGCCAGCGCCACATGCCGATACCGCCCAGAAGCACGGCGGCCCATTGCACGATCAGGAGCGTCCACTGCCCGAACAACCAAGTGAGCGGCGCCCAGAGGATGAGGTGCAGATCGAAGTGGTCGGCCAACAGGGAGTGTGTAGTGCCGAGGAAGAGCATGGAATCTGCCATGCGCCCATGGGCATAGGTAACGGCGGCGTGCGTGTAGAGGCCGAGGTCCAGCGCGTAGGTGCGGAAAAGCAAGTGGTTCGGCACGAAGATGAGCGCGTAGAACACAGCAAAAAAGAGGAGCACGATCAGCGGTGCCTTGTGATTCCGCATCACGGAGCGGATGTGTGCGGCGCGCGGAAACATGGGCGGAAAGGTACCGGGAACGGCGCGCGGATGCTCCAAGGCACGTAGCGACTTTGGCGTACTTCTCATTGGGCGCGAGCGTCAAGGCTCATTCCCGTTGTTCCCCGACCGCTTACTTTGGCGGCACGATCCCCATCATGAACAAATTCCTGTCCGCGGCAGCCCTGCTCCTTGTTGCAGCCCCTGCCGTAATCGCCCAAAAGGCCATCACCAACGAGACCATCTGGTACAGCAATACCTTCAGTGGCGACGGTTTGTCCGGCTTGGTGAGCATGAACGACGGCACACACTATTCCGCTATGGAAAGCACGGCAGGCGGCACCGAGGTGGCCACCTACGACTATGCCACCGGCGAAAAATCGGGCACCGTGGTGCGTGACAAGGACCTTGTGCTTGTTGGCGATTCCGTGCCGCTGGAACTGGACGACTACGCCTTCAGTGGCGATGAGCGGAAATTAATGCTGCGCACCGGCATTGAGCCACTTTATCGCCATAGTTTCTACGCCACCAACTACGTCTACGACCGCGCCACCAAAGCCGTGAAGCCGCTCACCGACCCCTCCAAAAGCAAGCAACGCGTAGCCACCTTTAGCCCGGATGGCTCCCATGCGGCCTTTATGCGCGACAACAATTTGTTTACCGTGGACCTGGCCACCATGCAAGAAACCGCGATAACCACGGACGGTGAATGGAACAAGGTGCTCAACGGCGCGCCAGACTGGGTGTACGAGGAGGAATTTGCGTTCACGCAAGGCTATGAGTGGAGCCCTGACGGAAAAAAAATCCTCTACCTGCGCAGCGATGAAAGCGCGGTGAAAGAGTACGATCTCACCATGTATCAAGATCAACTCTACCCCAGTGAATACAGCTTCAAGTACCCCAAGGCCGGCGAGATCAACAGCACCGTAAGCCTGCACGTGTATGACATTGCTTCGCGCAGCACCAGCACTGTTCCGTTGGGTACTGCGGAAACGGACATTTACCTGCCGCGCTTCGGCTTCACCGGCAACAGCACCGTGTGGTTTATGCGCATGAACCGCTTGCAGAACGAGAAGCTGATCTACACCTGCGATGTTTCCGACGTGAAGAAGGCTGGGGAGCCGAAGGCGATCTACAAGGAGACCAGCCCTACCTACATCGAAGTAACGGACGATCTACATTTCTTGAATGATGGCAGCTACATCCTCACCAATGAGCAGGACGGCTGGAACCACATTGTTTGGAACAGCGCGGACGGAACAAAGAAGCGCATCCTTACGCCCGGCAGCTACGACGTGATCTCGGTGAACGGCGTGGACGAAAAGGGCAAACGCGTCCTCTTCACCGCCAGCAAGCTGGACCCTACGCAGCAGGAAGTTTGGTCCATGGGCTTGAACGGCAAAGGGTTGAAGCAGCTCAGCCCTGCCGGCGGAACGAACGATGCGGACTTCAGCACGGGGTTCAAGTATTTCATCAACACGCGCAGCACGGCCAACGATCCGGGTGCGATCACGCTATACGACGGCAACGGAAAATTGGTAAAGACCCTGAAGGACAATACCCGCCTGAGGACTAACCTGAGGGAATACGATCTGCAGCCGAAGGAATTCATCACCATTGCCGTGGGCGATGGCGTGGTGCTGAACGCTTGGATGATCAAGCCTGCGGGCTTCGATGGCATGAAGAAATACCCGGTGTTCATGACGCAGTACAGTGGCCCGAACGACAACCAAGTACTGGACCAGTGGGGCGGGCGGAATCTGCTCTGGCATGAGCTGCTGGCACAGAAAGGCTACATCGTAGTATGCGCCGACCCGCGCGGCACGGGCCACCGCGGCAGGGACTTCCGGCACATGACTTACGGTCAGCTCGGCAAGTACGAAACCGAGGACCAGATCGGCGTGGCGAAGTGGTTGGGCGCTTTGCCTTACGTGGACAGCACGCGCATCGGCATACAAGGTTGGAGCTATGGCGGATACATGAGTTCGTTGTGCATCACCAAGGGCGCTGGCGTATTCAAGGCCGCGATCGCCGTGGCCCCGGTAACGAACTGGCGCTACTACGACAGCATTTACACCGAGCGCTACATGGGCTTGCCGAAGGACAACGCCAGCGGCTACGACGACAACAGCCCCATAAACCACGTTGCATCGCTGCGCGGCAACTTCTTGCTGGTACACGGCCTTGCGGACGACAACGTGCATTTCCAGAACAGCGCCGAAATGATCACCGCTCTGGTGAATGCGAACAAGCAATTCGACATGATGATGTATCCGGACAAGAACCACGGCATTTACGGTGGCCCTACGCGGATGCAGCTGTTCACGAAAATGACCAAATGGTTGGAGGAGAATTTGTAGTTGTCGGAGGCGCTTGGATCGCCCGTGTATTACAGGGTTGAGAAGGTCAGGGTTTCGTTGGACGACCGCCTGGTAGACATTTGTCCACTGCGCTATCATCCCTTTTCTATCTTGGCGCACTTTCACATTCACACTTAACGAACCCGCTACCCTCATGACCGGAACCACAACTGTTGAGAAAGGCCATCCCCAAGGCCTGTATTGGCTTTTCGCAGCGGAAATGTGGGAACGCTTCTGCTACTACGGTATGCGGGCGCTCCTGCTGTTGTACTTGGTGAAGTCCTTGGCCATGGGCGACAACCGGGGTTTTGCCGTTTATGGGGCGTACACGGCCTTAGTGTATGTAATGCCGGTTGTCGGTGGCCGGATCGCCGATCAAGTATTGGGATCCAGATTGGCAGTCCTTTTCGGAGGCATCATGATGGCCATCGGCGAATTCGTGATCGTCGGGGGCTCTGAGATGATGCTATTCTGGGGTATGGCCGTGATCATTGTCGGGAACGGATTGTTTAAGCCGAACATCAGTACCATGGTGGGCAAATTGTATGAGGACGGCGACCCACGCAAAGACTCCGGCTTCACCATTTTCTACATCGGCATCAACTTGGGGGCTTTGCTCGCAACCACGGTATGCGCAGAAGTCGGCAACATCTATGGGGCCAAATACGGATTCGGTCTTGCAGGCATAGGAATGCTTTTGGGCATCATCATCTTTCAATTGGGCAGTAAGCACTATGCACATATAAGTGCCCCCCCATCACCAGAGACCTTGCACAAACCCAAGTTTGGGCCCTTAAGCCCATTCCTCGCGGTGGTGCTCGGTTGCTTCGCCTTGGTCCCGGTGCTCTACTTTCTTCTCCGCAATACCACCATTGCCGGATACGTGCTGTTGATCGTGGCTGTTTTCGTAATAGGCAGCTTGATCGCTCGCGGTATCAAGGACGGAAAGGTGCAATTGGACAAGATGTTCGGTTTCATAATCCTCATGTTGTTCAACGTGGTCTTTTGGGCGTGTTTCGAGCAAGCGGGAAGCAGCCTTACCCTCTTTGCAGAGCGCAACGTGGACCGGCACATCTTCGGATGGGAGATGGGTGCTGCTACGACCCAGTTTTTCAACCCGGCATACATCCTGCTGTTCGGTTCGATCTTTTCTGTGATGTGGGTGCGCTTGAAAATGATCGGAAAAGACCCGAGCATACCCATGAAATTCGGCCTGGGAATCCTTCAACTCGGTCTGGGTTATTTGGTCGTCTTGATCGCCGCTCCCATGGCGATCGAATACCAAGTGCCACTATGGACATTGGCGCTGCTTTATATGCTGCACACCACGGGTGAACTGTTCCTGAGTCCGATTGGTCTGAGCATGGTGACCAAACTTGTCCCGAAAGACATGACTGCTACAGCCATGGGTGCCTGGTTTCTGAGCATCGCTGGTGCGAATTATGCTGCCGGGCTACTGGCCACACTTACCGGAGCTGAACATGAAATGGCTGAAGGTGAAGTGCTGGACAAAGCTGCAAGCCTTGCCACCTACATGGACGTTTACACCAGCATCGGATTCGTCACCGTCGGTATCGGACTGTTTCTCATCGTGATCAGCCCCTTGGTGAACAAACTCTTTCATGGTATCCGGTAATGCGATTCATCTGCCGGTTCCACTGATCTTGAATGGGCACAAATGAAGGGTAACGGGGTACCTCCCAAACATTGACAGCCCGTCTTCTACCCTCCACACACGGTTCATTCCACATCCTCCCTAAATGAGCAAGACCAACGCAGCCAAGCACCCCAAAGGCCTCTACGTCCTCTTCTTCACCGAGATGTGGGAACGCTTCGGCTATTACCTCATGCTGGGCATCTTCAGCTTGTACATGCTGGACAGTTGGGACAATGGCGGCATGGGTTTCAGTGCGCTGAAGAAGAGTGACATTTACGGCACCTACCTCGGGTTGGTGTACCTCACGCCCTTCATCGGCGGCTTGCTGGCGGACCGTGTTCTCGGCTTCCGGAAGAGCATTTTAATGGGCGGCTTGCTGATGGCGGCGGGTTACCTAACGCTCGCAGTGCATGATGTGAATGCCTTCTACATCGGTCTGCTGCTCATCATTTTGGGCAACGGCATGTTCAAGCCCAACATCTCCACGCTGGTGGGCAATTTGTACAACGACGACAAGTACCGGGACAACAAGGACGCAGGCTTCAACATCTTCTACATGGGCATCAACATCGGTGCCTTCGTCTGCAATTTCGTGGCGGCCTACATGCAGATCAACTACGGCTGGGGCTATGCCTTCGCAGCGGCGGGCGTCGGTATGCTGATCGGCGTGGTGGTGTTCATGAGCGGGAGCAAGTGGGTGAAACATGCGGATATCATGAAGCCTTTGGAGCCGGGCGACATGAGCACGAGTAAGATCCTGTTGAGCACGCTGGTCCCGATGTTCATTTTCGGAGTGCTGGGTTACTTGATCCCCGGCAACTTGTTGGGCACGGACACCAACGACGCGTTCATTTTCGGCTGCATCCCGGTAGTGGCGTTCTTCATCTACCTCTACGTGAAGGCGAACGCAGAAGACAAGCGGCCCATCGGTGCACTGCTGGCGGTCTTCGGCTGTTTGGTGATTTTCTGGGCGGTATTCCACCAGAACGGCGACGCGCTCACCGTGTGGGCCAAGGACTATACCAACCGCGAAATGCCAATGGCCGTGAGCAACGTGGCCGACCAAGCCGGCATGGCACAAACGGTAACGAACAACGGAGCGGACACCGACCCTAAAAGCGCACAGTACTTCGCCAACATGGCCCCTGAAAATGTGCCCGCACAAGGCCAAAGCCTGAAGCTCTATTCCACGCAGCTGTACCAGAGCATCAACCCGTTCTGGGTGGTGCTGCTTACGCCAGTGATCGTGGGCTTCTGGGGCTTTATGCGCAGCCGAAAAAGGGAACCGAGCACGCCCACCAAGATCGCGATCGGCTTGGTGATCACGGCGCTTTCCGCGTTGGTGATGGTGGGCGCGGTAATGGCCACGAACAACTTGGAGAGCAAGGCCAGCAGTTGGTGGCTGATAGCGAGCTACGGCGTGATCACCGTGGGCGAGTTATGTCTAAGTCCGATGGGCTTATCGTTGGTAAGCAAGCTGAGCCCGCCACGGATCACGGCGTTGATGATGGGCGGTTTCTTCCTGAGCACCTCGGTGGGCAACAAACTAAGCGGGATGCTCAGCGGCCTGTGGGAAGGCTTCGAAGACAAGAGCTACTTTTTCTTGATGAACTTCGGCCTGGCGTTGGCCGCTGCACTGATGCTCTTCTTCATGCTACGCTGGTTGAAGGCGGTGATGCGGGAGAAGAACATCCACTGACGTGGAATGTAGAATTCAGAATGAAAAATGTAGAATGTAGAATGGGGCCGCGGTGCACGGAACCAACCTCTGCAAGCCTACTTGCGGCGACCTGTAACCCGTAACACGTCAACGCGTCAACTCGTAACTCGACAACACGTCAACACGCAACGCCCGCGTGGAATGCGTAAAATTGCCCCGTCCGCACGGAGTGTTTGGTCTGGACCCAGGAACTGATAACGAAAAACTCACAACTTCCCAACGCATGTACACCCGCGAGGAGATCCACAATTTCGAAGGGAAATACCCCAAACAGCTCTTGCATCTTGCGGGAAGCGAAATGTGGGAGCGCTTCTGTTTCTACGGTATGCGCGGCATGCTCACCGTATTCATGGTTACGCAATTGGGTCTAGGCGACAAAGTCGCCAACCTGCAATACGGCGCGATCCAAGCCTTCGTTTATGCCTTTACCTTCGTCGGTGGCGTGTTCGCGGATAAGATCCTCGGTTTTCAGAAATCCCTGTTCTGGGGTGCCATACTGATGATCGTCGGTGGTCTGGTCATTGCGGCCTCGCCAGTGGATTTCTTCTATATCGGCACTTGCTTCTTCATCATCGGCACGGGCTTTTTCAAGCCGAACATCAGCACCATGGTGGGGCAGTTGTACAGCGAGAACGACCCACGCCGCGATGCCGGGTTCAGCTTGTTCTACTCCGCGATCAACCTCGGCGCCTTGTTGGGCGGCATCTTGATGATCTGGGTGGGCAAATATCACAGCTGGCCACTCGCGTTCGGGCTGGTAAGCGTGGTAATGACGATCAGCCTCATCAACTTCATCATTACGCGTAAGAGCCTTGGCACTATTGGTCTTTCGCCGTTGCACCCGGACATGCCGGCGAACAAGCGGAAGATGTATGAAATCGGCGTGTACATCGGCTCGCTTATCGCCATACCGTTCATTTTCAAGTTGGTTACCAATACGCGCTACACGGACCTGTTCATGTACATCATTGGCCCGCTCACGCTGGTGTATTTGGCTTGGGAGATGCGGAAGTTCAATACGAAAGAGAACAAGCGGATAGGCGCAGCGATGGTGTTCATCCTCTTCTCCATCCTGTTCTGGGCATTCTTCGAACAGGCGGGCGGCTCGCTCAGCATTTTCGCGTTGAACAATCTCAAGCACACGCTGTTCGGCTTCATCCCCATGGACCCGAACATTGTGAACAACAGTTCCAACTCGCTCTTCGTCATCATTTTCGCGCCGCTGGTCGGGCTGCTTTGGTTGTGGCTGAACAAGCGAAATAAAGAGCCGAACTCCGTGGTGAAATTCGGGATCGGCTTCCTACTGTTGGCCGGTGCCTTCTTCGTATTCTACGCTACGATCTTCTTCGCGGACGCGGACGGCATCACATCGCTGGACGTGTTCACCTTGGGCTACTTCATCATCACTTTCGGGGAGTTGAGCCTGTCGCCGATCGGGCTTTCCTTGATGACCAAGCTCTCGCCGCAGCCCATCCAAGGCTTAATGATGGGCATGTGGTTCTTGGCCAGCGCCTACGGGCAGTACGTGGCAGGCCTCTTGGGAGCGGGCATGAGCATGGCGGATCCAAAAGCTTCGAATTTTTCCAAGCTTGTGGCCTATACCGGCGGCTACCAGCAACTGGCCATCTACGCGCTTATCGCTGGTGTAGTGCTCATCGCGATCTCGCCGATGGTACGCCGGTTGATGAAAGGCGTACATTGAGCCGTGAAACGGAACAAAAGTCGAATATTTCCGTTTGCTTGACAAAGCAGTCTGGCCGGAATGACCACTGCGGCACGAAATTGGTAACTCGCTACGGAACAACCACACAGATGCGCAACCTCCTTTTTTCCCTCTTTCTAGTTCCATTGGCTCTTTTCGCTCAGGACCACAGCGACGCCTTGGTGCGATGGACGGATATTGAAACAGCACAAAATGCCGCCAAAAAAGACGGCAAACCGCTGCTGATCGACGTGTATACTTCCTGGTGCGGGCCTTGCCGGATGCTGGACGCGAACACGTTTCACGACCCGCAAACGGCGGCATATATCAACGCCAATTTCCACCCGGTGAAATTCGATGCGGAAGGTGCGGACACGATCACGTTCAATGGCAAGACCTACACCAACCCGAACTACAACCCGGCCATGAAGGGTTCACGCAACGGCACACATGATCTAAGCATGCAGATCGCACCAGTGAACGGTCGCTTGGCCTACCCCACCATCGTTTACATGGACAAGGACGGCCAAGTAATGGCACCTGTGCAAGGCTACATGACGCCGGAGCAGATCGAGCCGATCCTGATCTATTTCGGCGACAAGCTGAACGGGAAGCAGGAATTCCCTGATTTCCAGAAGACGTTCAAGAGCCGCAGGAAGTAACCTTTACGGATTCGAATTTCCAGCGCGTTGCCGCGACGAGTTAGCCGCAGATTGCGCGGATTACGCAGATTTTTTCGCCGAAGGCATTGTGTTAGGAACGCGACCGCGCCTTGCAATGCAGCATCGGCGAAATCTGCGCAATCTGCGGCTCCAAAAACCACGCTGCCAACAGCAGCATCCTTTTCCATCTGTAGGTTGCAGCGGAGTCGCGTTTTCATAGCGTTGCCGCGACAGGTGAGCCGCAGATTTCGCCGATTTCGCCGATTCCCTCCGGTTGCAGGGATGTCATTGGAGTTAGCCTAGTATCGAACGCTGCCCAATGCAGCATCGGCGAAATCTGCGAAATCTGCGGCTCAACAAACTACGCTGCCAACGGCAGCATCCTTTTCCATCTATAGGTCACCTAACGATTTTCCATGTAAACGGCCCCGTTGAACCTTGCGCCTTCAACAGCAAGCATCCGGTGGCACTCGTCTTTACCATCATGCGTGCATTTCCAGCGCCGTCGGCCGTGGCCTGCTGAATTAACCGGCCATCACTGGCATACAGCGTTAGCGCAGAACCAGGCAACAATCCGCTCGCTGTGGCATTGCCCGTTACGGCATTCCATTCCAGCGCTGGCGCGATACCCTCCAACTGCTGGACCTGCGTGGGCAAGCACGGTGGCGCATCGCCCGGCTGCGTTGTAAAAATGCCGGTTACCGCGCTCCAATCCTCCCATGCTCCGCCGTGTCCGGTGAGGTGATCGTTCAGGTCGAACCAATCATCGCCTCCGGGAAGGCCGGGCACTTTGTAGGTCTTTACGGCCATGCCATCGCGGTTCCAGGTTAAGGACATGCCAGCTTCGCAGGTTTCCGGGTCTGAAGGTGCAACACAGTTCATCCG
>Ga0075152_10000854_pt1 | contig 22124 bp, 16 predicted proteins | sample JI61114C2DNA_FD_70964 | JGI IMG/M metagenome (GOLD analysis project Ga0075152, IMG submission 70964) | Wastewater effluent complex algal communities from Wisconsin, to seasonally profile nutrient transformation and Carbon sequestration -... | ecosystem: Engineered > WWTP > Effluent > Algae...
CACCGCCGTGGGCCCCGTGGCCGCGCGCTGCGATCCCGGGACCTCCTGAACGACGCGTGCGAACGGATTGGCGACGGCTGGGCCCGGCAGCGCAAAGAGCGGCAGACCGAGGGCCCAGCAGATGCGCGACGACGATTGGAATGTGCGGCTCATGACGAGGGCGGATTATGATGGTGATGCCATCAAGATGGCGTCAATTTATCCCGCATGCGCGCCCGCGGCCGGCGGCTCGAAGCCCGCGTCCAGTATCGACGGTGGGGCAGCCCGCTCCCGACCTCCGCTGCGACATTTTCGGCGCACGCGAGCCGAGCGTGACCTCAGGAAATCATCAAGATTCGGCGGAGCGGCCGGGCAGCGCTTCCGGGCTGGCCACGCGGAGCGCATCCTCGGACATGCCTGTCCTCGCCGCCCATGGATCTTCGCCGCCCAGACCCGGATCAGCTGCTCGCTCGCGTCGTCGCCGATGAGGCGGAGGAGCAGCGCGGAAAGCTCAAGGTCTTCCTCGGCGCCGCCCCGGGCGTCGGCAAGACCTACGCCATGTTGAGCGCGGCCCGCGAGCTCGGCAAACAGGGCGTGGACATCGTCGTGGGGGTCGTCGAGACCCATGGCAGAAAGGAGACCGAGGCGCTGCTGGCCGGGCTCGAGGTCTTGCCGCGCCAACGCATCGAGTATCGGGAGCAGGTCCGGGAGGAGATGGACCTCGACGCGCTGCTGCGTCGGCGCCCGCGGCTCGCGCTGGTCGACGAGCTGGCCCACAGCAACGTGCCGGGCGCCCGGCACGAGCGTCGCTATCAGGACATCGAGGAGCTGCTCGACGCCGGGATCGACGTCTTCACGACCGTCAACGTCCAGCACCTCGAGAGCCTGAACGACATCGTCGAGCAGATCACACGCGTCCGCGTCCGGGAGACCGTGCCCGACGCCTTTCTCGATCGTCTACGCGATATCGTGCTCATCGACCTGCCGCCACGCGAGCTGATCGAGCGCCTCCAACAGGGTAAGGTGTATGTGCCCGAGCGGGCGCAGGCCGCCCTCGACCGGTTCTTCTCGCCGACGAACCTGGCGGCGCTGCGCGAGCTGGCGATGCAGACCGCGGCAGACCTCGTCGACGCCGACCTCCGCGACGACCTCGCGGCGAGCAGCGCCGCGGGGGGCGCTGCCCTGCGCCGTCGCGTACTGGTCGCCGTCGATGGTCACGAATACACCGAGTACCTGGTCCGTGTGGCGCGCCGATTCGCAGAGCGCCGGCAGGCGCCGTGGACGGTCGCCCACGTGGACACCGGGGAGGGCTCGCGCACCGATGGCGACAAGCTTCAGACGGCGTTCCAGCTCGCGCAGCGGCTGGGAGGCAGCACGGTCACCCTGCGCGGGGCCAGCGTCGTCGATGAGTTGCTCAGCTACGCCGGCCGTCACGGTGTCTCCTCGATCATCGTCGGCCGCACGCGAGAGCGGCCACTCGCCCGTATCTTCAACCGCACGATCACGCAGCAGCTGCTGGGCCGCGGCGCCCGCTTCGAGCTGACGATCGTGAACACCCCGCTCGCCCGTATCGGGTCGCGCCGCCGGCTGGCAGGCGAACTCAGGTGGACCGAACGCATCCATGAGTACGTCCTCGCCACCGCCGTCTCGGCCGTAGCGGTCGTGCTGTGCGCCGTCCTGGAAGCGTGGCTCCCACTGGCGAGCCTCGCGCTGGTGTTCCTGTGCGCGGTCCTCGTCGTGGCCGTGTCCTCTCGCACCAGCGTCTCCATCTACGCCGCACTCCTCTGCTTCCTCGCCTATAACTTCTTCTTCACCGACCCGCGGCTCTCGCTGCACATCACCAGCGCCGCCGACCTCGTCCCCGTGCTGGCGTTCCTCGCCGCGGCGCTGGTCTGCGGCCAGCTGGCTGCCCGGCAGCACGCGCAGGTCGTGATGCTGCGCGCGGCCAACGAGCACGCGCGCGTCCTCCTGTCCCTGGGTGAACGGCTCGCCGCCGCGGTCGACGAGGCGCAGGTCTTCCAGGCCGCCTGCGAGGCGCAGGCGACCGCGCTCGAGTGCGACGTCGTCGTATTCCGCCGCGATCCCGGCGATGGAGCGCTCCGACGCGCCTGCGCTGTCCCGATCGAGGTGCATCTCGAGCCCAAGGATAGGGCCGCGGCGGACTGGGTCGCGGCGAACGCCCGACCGGCGGGACGAGGGACCGACACCGTCGCGGGCTCCGCGTGGTGGTTCTTGCCGCTGGTGGTCGAGGGGGGCTGCCTCGGAGCCGTCGCCCTGCGCTTTCCGACCACGCGGCCGCGCGTCACCGATGAGCAGCGTCGGCTCGCCGAGGCGATCGTGCAGCAGATGGCGCTCGCCACCGACCGGGCCCAGCTCGCCGCCAATTTGGAGTCGGCGCGCGTCGAGGGCGAGACGGAGCAGCTGCGCACGGCCCTGCTCGCGTCGGTGTCGGACGACCTCGGCGCTCCGCTCGGCGCGATGCTCGGCGCGGCGTCGAGGTTGACGGCGCACGACGCGACGATGAGCGAGGAGGCCCGCCGCAGACTCGTCGACGTCGTCCGTCGCGAGGGCGAGCGCCTCGACCGCTATGTACATAACTTGATGGACATGACGCGGCTCGGCTCCGGGCCCCTGAAGTTGCGGCGCGACTGGGTCAGCCTCGCGGAGATCCTGGGCTCTGCGCTCACCAGCCTGAGCAGGCTGGTTCCGGCGCTCGAGGTCGAGACCGACCTCGCCCCCGACCTGCCGCCGCTGTTCGTCCACGGGGCGTTGATCGAGCAGGCGCTGTTCAACATCCTCGAGAACGCGGCCAGGTTCTCGCCGCCAGGCGCGGCCGTGCGGGTCGAAGCCCGACGCGACGCCGCCAACACGCTGGTCCTCGACATCCACGACCGCGGCCCCGGGATCCCCGAGGACGAGCGGCGGCGGATCTTCGGCCAGATCCGCGGTCGGGCCGACGGACAGCACATGAAGCGCAGTACCGGCCTGGGCCTCACGATCGTGCGCGGTATGCTCGGCGCGCACGGCGGTCGAGTGGAGGCCTTGCCGGCCGAGCCCGGCGGAGGTACGACGATCCGCGTGACCTTGCCGATCGTCGAGCCACCAGGCGGTGCAAACGAGCAATAGTCCGCTTGATCCCGCGTCAGGCAGGCCGTCAACAGGCCCCTGCGTCGGGCGGCGACCGCTGAAAGCGGTCCCCGACGGCGCGGCGCTCAGCTGCCCTTGACGCCGGCGGTGAGGTCGACGACGGCCTTCCATTGCTCGAGCTGGCGGGCCTTGGCGTCGTCCATCTCCTCGAGGGCGCGCATGCGCAGGCGGAGATTGGTGGCCATGGCGTCGGCCATCTCGGCGAGCTGCGCCGAGCGGGCCGCGCGCTTGAAGGGCTGCCACTTGAGCACGACGAGCAGGATCACGAGCATGCCGCCGGCGACGAGGCCGGCGGCGAGGGTCTGGTCGCCGCTCATGAAGGTCGAGATGCCGCCGGCGAGGGTGGCCGCGGCGAGCACGATCACGGCGACCGTGGTCTGGCGCAGGGTGGCGTGGCGGCGGCGCAAAGCCTGGGCGGCGCGCAGGGCCAGGAGCTCGAGCTCGGCGAGCGGCTTGACGGCGAAGACGTCGGGGGCGGCGACGCCGTGCAGCAGGCTGGTGCTCCAGCTGCGGTCGGTGTCGATCACGCTGGTGCCCGGCACGAAGGCGGAGAGCGAGGGCTCGTGCGACTGGGGGCCGTCGTCGCCGGGTCGCAGCTCGCGGGCGTCGAGCACGGTGTCGGCGATCGCCGCGTCACGGATCGCCGCCTCGGCCCGCTGGCGGAGCTTCTTGAGGTTCGTGGCGATGGCCGGGCTGTTATGGGCCGCTTCGACGAGGAACTCACTCATGGCGCCCGGCCGACTGTGGCACAGCTTGGGCCGCCCGCGCAGCGCGGGCCTTGACAGCCGGACTGCGAGCGACGTGAGCTTGCCGCGCCGGCGGTCGTGGAAGCGCCAGGAGCGCTCCGATGCGTCCTGGCGGCGACTGGCGAGCCTCGTGCGACGAATCGCGGGTGCTGGAGTGCGCGGGCGCCATCGCGGAGGCGGGCGATGGCGTCGGGGTCCGGGAGGCGCTCGAGTGCGGGATCGGCCCCGAGCGTCTGGATCGACTCAGGTGCCAGGCGAACCGCAGGCGATCCACTCGGCCAGTCGGCGGCGGTCCGCCTCGGGCACCACGCCGGCGGGCGGCATCGGCGAGGCCGACTTCGGATCCGTCGCGGCGGCGTGGGCCTCGAGCACCGCACGGTCATACACGGCCCGCGCGTGCGGCTTGTACAGCGCCCCGCGCTCGAAGTTGAGGTCCTCGGGCGCGCCCTGGCGGTCCTTCGCCGCCAGCGTGCTGCTGTGACAGCCGGTGCACCACGTGCGTAGAAAGCCGTCGCCGAAGCTGCGGTGGGTCAGCGCGCTGTTCGGTGGGCACGCGGGCAGCGGCGGACCTGCGGTGGTGGGCGGCGGTGGTCGCCTGGCGAGCGCGGCGGGGTCGGCACTCGTCGCGCTGTCGCCGGGCTTGTCGCTGTCGCCGGGCTTGTCGCTGTTTCCGGGCTTGTCGCTGTTTCCGGGCTTGTCGCTGTTTCCGGGCTTGTCGCCCTTGCCGGCCTTCTTGCCGGCCTTCTTGGCCTTGCCCGGCTTTTCGGCGGGCGGCCGCTCGGCTTTGCGCTTCCCGTCGGCCGCGGCGAGCATGGGCGTGGGCGTGGGTGTGTGGGCCGCGACGGCCGGAGCGTCGCAGGCGAGGAGCAGCGCGAGGAGCAGCAGTGGTTTATGCGAAGGGGCCATGGAAGGGCTCCACGTTGGCGATCCACCGCTTGGCGGACACGCCCATGAAATTGAGCAGGCCGGCGGCGAAGTTGTCGAATTGCAAGAGTCGGCCGGTGTCGGCCTGGGTGCCGTCGTCCATGCGCACCGGCAGCGCGCCGAGGCTGTCGTCGGTCGCGCCGTAGCTGCCGGGGCGCACGCCGCCGCCGAACAGCAGCGCGCTGGTGACCGGCCAGTGGTCTTTGCCGGGCTGCGGCTGGTCGTTGAGCCGGGGCGTGCGACCGAACTCCGAGAGCACCGCCACCGTCGTCCGCTCGAGCAGCCCCGCCGCGTCGAGCTTGCTGGAGATCTGCGTCAGCTCGGCGAACAGCTGCTCGTGTGAGCGACCCTGGTCGGCGATGTCGTCGTGGGTGTCCCAGTCGAGGCGCGTGTCGAGGAAGGCCGCGCAGGACACACCGCCGCGGAACAGCTCCACCGCCAGCGCCCCCTGCTGCGCCAGTGAGGTCGCCCGGCCGACCTCCATGCCGCGCAGCTGCGGGTCGCGGCGCAGCGCCTCGGCGCGGTCGAGGCTGCCCTGGAATCCCGCCAGCGCCGCGCTGCCCGGCGCCTTCCCGGCGGCCTCGGCCCGCCGCGCGACGAAGCGATTGAGCGCGTCGCGCTCGCGCTCGTCGGGGGCGAAGCGGCTGCCGGGCGCGCGCGGACCGGCGCGGAAGGCCTTGCTGCGGTCGATGAGGGTGACGAGCTGGTTGGTGGTGCCGACGCGCCCCATGAAGTTGGCGAGCGGGCCGGCGTAGGCGCCCCCGCCGAGGTCGACGTAGGGCAGCGCGAGCTGGGGTCGCTGCTCGGCGGCGGTCGCGGCATAGATGGCGCCGATGTCGGGGTTACGCTCGCTGCGGGTGCCGGTGAGCACGCGGATGCGGGCCGGGGCGTGCGCGACCGAGCCGATCCACAGGCCGTTGACCACGGCGCAGCGGCCGGCGTTGGCGTCGAAGAAGCCGCGCACGCTCGGGCGGGCGGCGCTGGTCAGGACGCGCACGCCGTTCGGGTAGGCCGTGACGGCGCCCTCGGGGACGTCGCAGGCGGGCGCGCTCTTGGGGTCGAGGCAGTGGGTCACGTCCCACGCGCCCTCCGCGAACACGATGAGGAGGAAGCGCGGGGCGTCGGCGGCCCGGCTGAGCCGAGGGACAGCCAGGGCGCCGAGGCCGGCGGCCGCGCCGTACAGGAAGCTGCGTCGATGGAGGCTCATGAGGTCGTCCTCGGGATCAATGAAACGCGATCTGGGGGTCTTGCAGCAGCGCCGTCAGCAGCAGGGTCCAGGCCCGGCGCGGGCCGCCGGTGAGCCCGTCGACGAACAGGGCGTGGGCGGCGTCGACCTCGGGCCCGTCGGGTCGCACGCGCTCGGCGAGCACGCGCTCGTACAGCGCGGCGATCTGGGCGCGCACGGCCGGCTCGGCGGTGTCCTCCTCGGCGATCGACAGCAGCCGCCGCTGCTTCGGCGGGGCGGTGAAGTCGTGCTCGACCGCGTGCGCCGCGGCCTCGGCGGCCAGCGTCTGCAACACCAGCATGCGGGTCGGGCTGTAGGCGAAGCTCGGCTCGGTGACCTGGAAGCCCTCGACGCCGCCCGCCATCGCCCGGTAGCCGTAGCGGTCGGTCTGCATCAGCGAGACCTCGCCGACCTGACCGGGCTTGCCCGGGGCGGCGCGCCACGTGAAGCCGGTCAGGTCGGCGATCAGCCGCTCGAGCTGCTCCGGGCGGGTGGTCTTGCGGCCGACCAGCGCGGCGGCGGGCGAGCCCTCACGCGCGCCGACGGCTCGAAAGTCGTCGGACATCACGATCGCCTTGACCAGCGGCTTGACCCGCAGCTCGCCGGCGATGAACGCGTCCTGCAGCGCGGTCGCGGTCGCGTCGGGGATGTCGTCCAGGTCGACCTGCATGAAGTAGCCGTAGAAGCGGCGAGCGCTGCACATCGAGAAGCGCGGGTCGGCGGCGATCTGCTCCGCGAGGGTCCGCAGGTCGGTGCTCGCCAGGCCGAAGAAGTTGGGCTCGCGTCCGGTCTTCTTGCGGTAGCTCTTTGCGACCTGCGGCCGGTACTCGGCCAGCGGGTAGCACTGCCCCTTGTCGCAGCGCTCGTCGCCGCCGGCGTAGGCCTTGCGGATCGCGCTGGGCGCCACGCGGACGAAGCCGAACAGGTGGCTCGCCAGCGGGTCGAGGGTCTGATGGCAGCTGACGCAGCTCTCGTTGGTGGTCAGGGCGGTCTTGACCGCGTCCTCGTCGGACAGGTCGATGTTGTTGAACAGCGGGACGTCGCGGCCCAGAAATCCGCTGCACAGCAAGGCCTCGGAGATGAGCTCGGCCTGGCCGCGGTGGTTGTTGGTGCCGTTCGACGGGTGCCGCATCCACAGCGCGCCGCTCGAGAGGATGCCGGCCATCGGCTGGCCCGAGTCCCACGCGACCTTCTGCCAGCCGGTCGGGAGCTTCGCGCCGGGGTCGGGCGGCATCGGCGTCGCGCCCCACGCGGCGATCGCCAGCTCGCCGGCGATCGCGTAGTCGGCGGTGACGATCTCGCCGAAGGAGCGGTCGTTGGCCGCGACGTACTCGATCAGCCGCAGCGGCTCCTCGGGGATCGCGTTCAGGTACTCGGCTTCACCGCCGCGGTCCTTGAGCGGGCCGAGCGGCGGCAGCATGAAGCGCTTGACGTCGACGCGCAGCAGCAGCACCTCGTTCCACATGTCGCGCACCACGGCGCCGAACTCCGGGCCGTCGAGGTAGCCGTCGACGATGCCCCCCAGCGCCCCGGGGTCCGCGCGCACGGCCGCGAGCTCCGTCGCGGTCGGACGGGCGCCGCGCAGCGCCAGCGCGATGCGCACGAGGTGGGCCTCGGGCGTCAGGAAGGTGAGCTGGTCCGCCGGCGCGAGCTGCCCCAGCCGCGCGACCGGGCGGGCCGGGGCGCTCGTCGTAGCGACGTCGACGGCGCTCGTCAGCTCGGCGGAGGCCTTGCGTCCGGGCTCGCGCGCGCAGCCGGGCAGGCTCACCAGCAGGAGGAGGGACAGGGTCTGCGGTGAAGGTGGCATTCGGCGGCGTGGGACCCGCCACAGCATGCCGTAATTGCGACCGCTGGATCGCGTGAAGGACCCGAAGCGGGTCGGCGCGCGGATGTGCCCGCGCGGGCCGGGAGCGCTCAGATGCGTGCCTGCTGGCTGCGGCCGCCGGCGACCAGCCCGGAGTACACGTCGGGCGCGGCGAGGCCGAGCCAGGGGTCGGTGCGCGGGGTCAGGAACAGGTCGCGGTAGACCCAGAAGTTCAGGGCCTCGAGGTCGAGGTTCGCGGCGCCGCGCTCGGCGAACCACCGGTGGATGCTGCGGTGCAGCGCGAACTCGTTGTACAGGCCGTCGAGGGCGACGCTGCGGCGCAGGGCGGTGAGGGCGGTCGCGTGGTTCATGGCGTCCTGCTGCGGCTCACCGGAGCGCCACTGCTGGCGAGCGATCAGCGCGAGGCTGGCGGGGGAGAGCGCGACCTCGGTGGCGCGACGATCGGCGAGCAGGTCCCACAGCGCCGCCTCGGAGAGCGGCTCGATGGCCTCGCCGACGAAGCGCAGCATCGGGACCTCGGCGCGGCTCTTGGAGACGGCGAGCATAGCCGCCTGACCGGCCCGGGGGGCCGCGGGTCCCGGGGGCGCCATGGCGGGCGACGGGGCCTGGCCGGGGAGCGGGCGCGGGGGCTGACCGGCGGCGGCGAGGGTGCTGCTCCACGCGCGCTCCTGGGCCTCGAGGCGGTCGGCGTGGTGGCGGCGCAGGGCCTCGGCGCGGCTCGCCGGGTCCATGCCGGCGGTGGCGCGGGCGAGCGACTCGGCCTGTTGGAGCGCGGCGAGGAACTGCTGCGGGGCCATCAGGCCGGGGAGGACGTCGACGGGGCGGCCGGCGCTGTCGAGCACGTAGTGGGCGCTGTTGCCGGTGATCGTGCTCTCGACGCGGCGGCCGTCGCCGAGCTCGATCGTGATCTTCGGGGCCGGGCGCTCGCTGTGCCAGTGCAGCACGAAGCGGCCCTGCAGCAGGGCCGACACGGCGGGGTCGGGGTAGAGGAGGGCGCGGAAGAAGCGGCTGTTGGCGCAGCTGAGCTCGTCGCGCAGGTCGCCGAGCAGGCGCAGCGAGACGATCGGCCGCCCGCTGGCTCGCGCGGCGGCCTTCGCCTGCTCGAGGTCGGTGTACCAGTACAGCTGCGCGGGGGCGCAGTCGCGCTGGCCGCAGATCTGGTCGAGGGCGGCGAGGATCGGGGCCGTCTCGGCGGCTGTCCTCGGGGACAGGTCAAGAGCCTGACCGCGGGCGATCGCGGCGCGGTGGCGGGCGACGAAGGCGGCGAGGCCCGTCGGGCCGGCGGCGCGCAGGCGCCTGGTCGCGCTGGCCGCGAGCGTGGGGTCCTCGCCGCCGGCGAGCGCCGCGAGGGCCGGCAGATCGGCGACGCCGGCGAGGAGCAGGTCGGCCATCGTCGCCGACGCGGGCCCCGGCTCGAGGTGCACGCTCGCCCGCGCCTCCGGCGAGCCGAGGAGGCACGCGCCGAGGAGGGCCGCGCCGAGGTTCATCCACCAGGTCACTCGTCTGCTGCGTGTCTGCATGATCGTCGCTCCGTGTCCGGCTCCGACGATCGGTGTACGCGAGGCCTGCAGCGGCCCGTGTCAAGCGTGGGTAAAACCGACGCGGGCGCTCAGGGCTTGGCGGCGGTGACGGGCTTGGCGTCGTCGGCAGCGAGCGCGTCGGGCTTCTTGACCGGCGGGGTCGAGAGCTTGGGCGGCTGCGCGCCGTGGCAGATCTTCGAGCGGACCTTGCAGCCGCGGACCTTGAGCTCGCCGAGGATCTCCGGGATGCGGGCGCGGTAGGTCGTGGCGTGCGCGGCGTCGCCGGCGACCTGCAGCACGATCTTCTCCTCGTCGGTGACGACCAGCACCGCGGTGTAGAACTTCGGGATCTCGGTGTCGTAGGTCTCGTAGTCGAAGTCGAAGCGGGTGCCGGTCTGGCCGTTCTTGGTCTCGACCTCGCTCTGGCTGACCAGCGTGTAATTGCGGTTGCCGAGCTTCTTGACCAGGTCCGCGCCCCAGAACGCGAGCGTGCCGCCCTTGACGTTCTCGAAGCGCTGCAGGGTCAGGCCGACGTTGTCCTGGGCCTTCATCCGGGTCTGCCAGTCGTTCTCGCTGACGACGGCGAAGCCGAGCGGCGGCTCGAGCTTGTAGGCGGCGCAGGCCGGGAGGGCGAGGAGGGCGAGCCCGAGGAGGGCGGCCTTGCGGTGGGTGTTGGTCATGGTGCTCATGGTCAGTTCCACTCCGTCGCCTCGACGCCGAGGTTGTCGACCCAGGGGAAGGGGTCATTGCTCGAGGGGACCGCGTTCTGCGGGCCCCGCAGGCTCATGCGCACGGTCAGGGTGCTGAAGCCGATCAGGCTCTCGAGCAGGCGCAGGCGGCCCATCGCCTGCTCGAGCTCCATGGTGATCGCGTCGAGGGAGGCGCGGACCTTGAGCGCCTCCTCGACGTTGCGGGCGGTCCTGAGGAGGTCCAGCAGCTGCTGCTGGGTCTCACGCAGGACGCGGATGCGGGTGGTGAGGTCGACGTACTCCTCGGAGACGTCGCGGGCCTGGAGGCTGCGGGCCTCGACGACGCCGAGGCGGCCCAGCTCGTCCATGATGCCGCGCAGCGCCGGGGCGGGGATCCTCAGCACATAGAGGCCCTGCGACATGCTCTGCACGTAGCCGCCGGACGCGAGGGTCAGCTCCTCGGCCCGCTGCATCGCGTCGTCGAGCTTGTAGACCGACAGCTGCAGCTCGGCGGTGTAGATGATCTGCCGGGCGAACTGCTTCTTGCGCTCGATGTCGCTGATCGCGTCCTCGTGCTTGCCCTTGGTGGCCTCGGAGGTGATCGGCTGATCGGTGGCGATCACGGGCTTGCCGCTGCTCGGGCGCGGGGTGCTCGTCGGGGCCGCCTGCACCGAGGTCGCCTGCGCCTCCTCGGGCGCCGACTCATCGAGCTTCGCGTCGTCGTCGTAGTACCGCTCGCGCGAGGGCTCGCCCGGCGCCGCCGCGCCGGTCGCCATGTCGCCCCCGCTGCCGCCATAGTCCATCGACGACGGCGCGGCGCTCTCGGCGTAGCTCCGCTTGGAGCAGCCCAGTCCGGGGAGGAGCAGCAGGGATGTGAGCAGGAGCAGGGAGCGTCGCAGCATCAGGAGCGCCTCGGTGAGTGGGCCAGCATCAGCAGCACGAGCGGCATGAGCGGCATGAGCGGCATGTGCCGCCGGAAACGCCGGCGGCGCGGGCGAGCTTACACGGCTTGCGGGAGGCGCGGACTCTCGAGATACTGCCGCCGATGTCGAGACGACTTCGGGTTCGGTGGCTCGCGCTCGCGCTGGGCCTGGGCCTCGCCGGGCCGGTGTTCGGCGGCTGCGAGGGTCATGCGCCGCCGCTCGGCGCGAGCGAGCCGTGGCCGCAGGGGCTGGCGAAGCCGGCGGACGTGGCCGAGGCGAGCGCGCTGCGGGCGAGCGGGGTGGTGTGGACCGACCGCCAGGTCCGGCAGCTCTACCTCGAGCGGGTGGCGGCGATCGGTGAGCGTGACGCGCAGCAGCAGGCGCAGGGGCAGCGGGCGGAGGCGCGGGCGCGAGCGGCGTATCAGGCGCGCCACGACGCGCGCATGACCGCGCGGGCGATGATGCGGGACCAGGAGGCGGTGAGGGGCCTGGAGGCGCGTGACCGGCTCAAGTACGGCGACCCGGACGGGCCGACCTTCGAGTATCTGGTCGAGCGCGGGCGCGAGAAGGGCCGCGAGGGCGACGCGCTCTTCGAGGGGATCGTCGAGAGCGCCCAGCGGACCGACGAGGCGACCGACCGCAGCTTCGGGCTGTGAAGTTTCGGCTGTCCCCCGAGACAGGCGCAGCCTCGGGCCGTGAAGGTCTCGGCTGTCCCCTGAGACAGGCGGTTCGGGCGGCTCAGGGCCGCGGCGCGCCGCCGGGTTCAGGTGCGGCGACCTCGGCGACCTCGGCGACCGCGACGACCTGGTCGGCGACGCCGAAGACCGGCTCGAGCACGCGGCGCAGCGGCTCGTGGATGCGCTCCCACAGGCGGGTGCGCGCGAGCCAGGGGTTCAGCCAGCCGCTGGTGATGCAATAGTAGGTGTTGAAGGGCGGGGTGTGGTGGCGCTGGTGGTGCTCGGGGCCGAGGATCAGGCCGGCGCGCTGGAGCGCGCGGATCAGCCGCGGCGGGTCCTGGACGTGGGCCCAGCTGTGAAACTGGTTGGTCAGGAAGATGCCGAACAGGAACAGGGCGACGTAGGCGCCGAGGAACACCGTCCACAGGTTGGCGCCGACCGGCAGCAGCAGATACGTCGTGATCACGATCGGCAGGCTCATCGCGCAGTTGGCACCGTTGACCTCGAGGAAGTCGTGGCGGGTGATCGCCAGCGGGTCGATGTGGTGCTCGCGAAACGGCCGGATGAACACCGGGCCGACGAAGGGCCGGGTCGTCGAGCCGTAGTTGTCGGCCAGGAAGTGAAACAGGCCCGAGGCGAAGTCGGCGGTCACGTAGCCGGCGATGAAGGCCGTCGGCACCAGCCAGGCCGCGTGCGCCGCGGCGTCGAGGGCGGCCAGGCCGAGCCAGACCTCGCGCGCGAGCAGACACTCGAAGACGAAGAAGGCGGCCATGCTGCTCGCGTCGACGACGCGCATGTACAAGGAGCCGCTCATGTCGAGCTGTTCGGCGGACACAGCCCGATCATCATGAGCGATCGGCGCGGGCGCCCGCAATTAAATGCGGGCCCTGAGCGCGCGCGCGCGCGCTCAGGGCTGCGGAGCGGGCACGGGCACGGGCGCCGGTGTCGGTGCGGACGGCGTGGGCGTCGGGCTCGCGGCGGGTGCGACCCGGGCCTCGGCGGGCGCGGGGACCGATGCGACCGTGACCCGGGCGGGCGCGTCTGGCTGACGCCAATCCTTGCCGACGATCAGGCGGGCGCCGCGGCTGAAGGCGACGTAGTTCCAGGCCCAGTTGAGGAGCACCTCGATGCGATTCTTGAAGCCGATGAGGTAGAGGATGTGTACGAACAGCCAGGTGAGCCAGGCGAAGAAGCCGCCGAACTTGAAGCGACCGACCTCGACGATGGCGCGGCGGCGGCCGATGGTGGCCATCTGGCCCTTGTCGCGGTAGCGAAACGGCGTTCGTGGCCGCCCTGCGAGCTCCCGGCGGAGGTTGCTGCCGACGAGGCGGCCCTGCTGCATGGCGACGGGGGCGAGGCCGGGGAGGACCTGGCCGTCCTGTTCGAAGTGGGCCTGGTCGCCGACGATGAAGACCTCGGGGTGCTGCTTGAGGGAGCAGTCCTGCTCGACGATGATGCGGCCCTGGCGGTCGAGGGGGACGCCGAGGCTCTTGTTGAGCTCGGAGGGGGCGACGCCGGCGGCCCACAGGATCGTGGCGGCCTGGACGGTTTCGGTGCCGAGGGTGACGCCCTCCTCGTCGACGCGGGTGACCCTGGTGGAGGTCCACACGGTGACGCCGAGGGACTCGAGGTCGGTGGTGGCGCGATGGGCGAGGGACTCGTCGAAGGCGGAGAGGATGCGGGGGCCGGCCTCGATGAGGATGACGCGGGTGCGCCGCGGGTCGATGTTGCGAAAGTCCTTGGCGAGGGTGAAGCGGCTGATCTCGCCGAGGGCGCCGGCCAGCTCGACGCCGGTGGGTCCGCCGCCGATGACGACGAAGGTCAGGAGCTTGCGCTGGCGCGCGGGGTCGGTCTCTTTCTCGGCGAGCTCGAAGGCGGTGAGCATGCGCCGGCGGATCTCGGTCGCCTCTTCAAGGGACTTGAGGCCGGGGGCGAAGGGCTCCCACTCGTCGTGGCCGAAGTAGCTGTGGCGGGCGCCGCAGGCCAGGATCAGGTTGTCGTAGGGGAGCTCGGTGTCCGCGGTGACGAGCACGCGGCGGCCGAGGTCGACGGCGACGGCCCGGTCCAGCAGCACCCTGACGTTGCGCTTGCCGCTGAAGATCGTGCGGATCGGGTAGGCGATCTCGGCGGGGCTGAGCGCCGCCGTGGCCACCTGATACAGCAGCGGCTGAAACAGATGGTGGTTGCGGCGGTCGATGATGGTGACCTGGACCCCGCGGACCCCCGCCAGCTTCTGTGCGGCGCACAGGCCGCCAAAGCCGCCTCCGACGATCACGACGTGACGGGGCGTGGCCGGGGCTTGCATCGGCGAGCAGTATAACCGCCCGCCCGGCGCAGGCCCGAACTCCCGGTCGGGGCGTACGGGCCAGGCGCGGTTCTCGGCGCGGGCGAGGGGGCGAGGGGGCGAGGGCGAGGGCGAGGGCGAGGGCGAGGGAGCTTGACGCGATCTGGCGGGATCTGTTAGCCAAACGCTGCGATGTCATCCTCCACGGAGCTCAAGCTGTACCTCCCGGAGTGCAGCACGGTCCGGGTGGTCGAGTGTTCACCCGCGTCGTGGATGATCCAGCTCGCGCTGGAGGAGAAGGACCTGCCGTATCAGGTCAAGCTGCTGCCGCCCGCGACCGGCAAGGACGCCAACCCCGAGCTGTTGACCAAGAACCCGCGCGGGACCTTCCCGGTGCTGATGGACGGGGCCATCGTCGTGTACGAGCCCTTCGCCATCATGGAGTACCTCGAGCACGCGCACCCGGACCCGCCGCTGCTGCCGGGGACCAACGGGCTGCGGGCGCTCGCGCTCACGCGCTTGCATGAGGTCCGAAACCTCGCGGATGTCAGCGAGCGGGTGTTTTCGTACCTGTCGCGCACGCGCGGCAAGGACCTCGAGCCGGCCGTGGTCTACGGCATGGCGGACGCCTTGCACGACGAGCTGTTCTTCTGGGAGTACTACTATGGCGTCTCGCACTGGGCGGCCGGCTCGGAGCTGACCTTCGCGGATCTGGCCGTGTTCGTGCACGTGGCCACGGCGGTGCACCTCGGCTTGCCGCTCGGAGACAGCTATCCGCACTTGAAGTCGCTGTATCAGCGAATGCGCAATCGCCCGAGCGTGGATCATACCTGGCCGACGACCTGGAAGTCGTATCCTTACAGCTTCTTGCAGCCGGCCGAGCCGGACCTGTAGGCTGATATGATCTCCGTGGTTTCAATGATCCCATGATCCCATGATCCCGGGGAGATCGCGGAGGGGCTTGCGCTGCGCGCGGGGCCTCGCGTAGAAAGGGGAGGTCGTGAAGCTGATTCGCCGCGTCTCCCTCGGCCTTCGTGAAGGCAACTCCGACAAGGTCTACATCGTGGACCTCTGCGAGGTGGCCGGACGAAAGTTCGTGGTGAACTTTCAGTTCGGGCGCCGCGGGCAGGCGCTCAAGGACGGGACCAAGACCGACACGCCGGTGACCGAGGCCGTCGCGCGGTCGATCTTCGCCAAGCTGGTCGAGGAGAAGACGCGCAAGGGCTACAGCGAGAGCAGCGAGGCGGCCGCGGCCGCGCCCGCCGCGAGGCCGAGCGAGCGGGCGGCGCCGCGGGCGGGCGCGAAGCCGTCCCGTGAGGAGGCGATCCTCGCCCGGTTGCGCGGGGATGGCGGCGCTCGTCGGCCCTGGGACTTCAGCCGGGCGGCCTGGCGCGCGGGTGAGCTGCGGCTCAAGGCCGCGGTGGCGCCGCTGATCGCCGGCATCGGCGGCGGCGATGTGAGGCGCGAGTACTGCGTGCTGTGGGCGCTGGCCCGCTGCGGCGACGAGAGCAGCTTCGCGGCGCTGGTCCAGGCCCGCAAGCAGAGCCCGATGAAGCCCGACCGGGCGCTCGCCAACCTCGAGGCCCTGGTGCCGCGGGCCGGCAAGTCGCCGATGCTGATGCGGGTCGCGCTGGAGATGCTGCGCGCGTGGGGCGACGAGCTGCGGGCCGCGGTCGTGCAGCACGCGCAGGGCGAGCTGCCGCCGGGGCTGCGCTACGCGGCCGAGCAGGGGCCGGCGGAGGCCTTCGCGGAGGTGCTGCAGCGCTCGCTGGCGGCGGGCGAGTCGGCGGGGGTGCTGGAGCTGCTGTATCGCATCGACTCGCCGGTGGTGCGTCCGGGGCTGCTGGCGGCGCTGCGCTCGCTGCCGCTGCTGCCGGGCAGCTTTCGGGCGGTGCGGCACATCTTCAAGATGGCGGAGTGCCGCGGGGACGCCGAGGTCTACGGGCTGCTGGCGCTCCGCTTCGAGCTGACGCCGCACAACTTCTCGGTCCGCTACAATTCGGTGTACGTCGACGGCCGCCGGACCGACGCTCGCAAGGAGCAGGCCAAGCCCGACAGCCGGCTGGCCTACGGTCAGATCACCCGGGCGTACCTGCGTCGGCGCGGCTGGGCGACGCTGCGGCGGCTGGCGACGCTGGACGACGCCGAGGGCTATGTGCGCATGGCGGTCGGGATGCTGCTGCCCTTCACCGATGCCCACGCGGTCGAGCCGCGCACCATGTCGCGCTACGATTACAGCTCGCGGAAGACGGTGAGCACCCACTGGGACCGCTTCGCGCCGTACCTGGCGTTCAACCACATCCTGTTCGAGAACAGCGGCCGCTACGAGCTCAAGGGGATGACGCGGATGTGGCGCTGTCGCGCCCGCTACAAGCCCGGGGACGCCGCGCCGGCGGCCCGCGAGGAGGCGTACCCGGCGCTGTGGGACCGGATGCCGGTCGGCCTGCTGCACCTGCTCTCGGAGAGCGAGTGCTTGCCGGTGCACGAGTTCGCGGTCAAGGCGCTGCGGGCCAACAAGGCGTTCTGCGACGAGCTCGACCTCGACACGATCGTGATGCTGTTGGGGCGGCCCTACGAGGTGACGGCGCAGCTCGGCTACGAGCTGGCGCTGGCGCGCTACGACGCGAGCAACCCCGACTTCGAGCTGGTCGCGGCGCTGGCGAGCTGCCCGGTCGCCCTGGCGCGGCAGACCGCGCGCACGTGGATCGACGTCGACCGCGCGCGCTTCGCCGGGGCCCGCGACCTGATCGTCAGCCTGGTGCTCTCGCCCTTCGCCGACACGCGGGCCTACGGGCGCGCGCTGTTGATGAGCGTGGTCCTGCCGCCGGGCGTCGCCGAGAGCCTGATCGCCCGGGCGATCGCCGTCATGCTGGCGCTGCCGGCGGACGCGCCCGGCAGCGAGGTCCAGGAGGCGCGGGCGAAGGAGGGCGCCGATACGCTGCTGCGGGTGTTCGCAAGGCCGCTGCGCAGCCTCGGCCTCGGGGTGCTGCACGACCTCGCCCGCCACCCGCTGGCGGCGGTGCAGGGCTTCGCGGCGGAGGTGCTGCTGGCCCACGAGGTCCGCCCGGAGGACCTGCCGGAGGAGCTGATCGCCGCGCTCGCGGTCGAGTCGCAATTCCCCGGCGTGCGCAGCCTCGGGGTGCGCCTGTTCGGCGAGCTGCCCGACGAGGTGCTGCTGCAGCGGGTCAACCTGCTGCTGGCCTTCGCGACCTCGGGCCTGGCCGACCAGCGCGGGGCGATCCGCCCGGTGCTGCAGCGGCTGGCGCGGTTGCCGAGCTTCGGCGAGCTGCTCGTGCCGCCGCTGCTGGTCACGCTGCTGACGAAGGAGGAGCACGAGGGCGTGCACAGCTCGGTGCTGGCGCTGCTGAAGACCGACCTCGCGGCGGCGCTCGGCGGGGTGCCCAAGGACGCGGTGCTGCGGCTGCTGCGCTCGAAGCACCCGGCGGCCCAGGAGCTCGGCGGCATCCTGCTCGCCCGCAACGTCGACCCGGCGACCCTCGAGGTCGGCGAGGTCGCGCGACTCGCCAGCCACGAGATCCTGTCGGTGCGCGAGGCGGCGTGGAAGTTCTATCGCGAGAACAAGCCGCGCCTGGTCGCCGACATGAGCGTGGCGATCAAGATCCTCGACGCGGCCTGGGAGGACTCGCGGCGCTTCGCCTTCGCGCTGTTCGGCGGCTTCGAGGAGCACGACTTCACCCCGGACGTGCTGGTCGCCGTGTGTGACAGCGTGCGCCCGGAGGTCCAGGCCTTCGGCCGCGAGCTGGTCACCCGCTTCTTCCGCGAGTCGCAGGGCCACGAGTACCTGCTGCGCCTCAGCGAGCACCCCTCGGCCGACGTGCAGCTGTTCGCGACCAACTACCTCGCGACCTACGCGACGGGCTCGCTCGAGCGGCTGCGGCAGCTCGAGCCCTACTTCCTCGGGGTGCTGTCGCGGGTCAACCGCGGGCGGGTGGCGAAGGCGCGGGTCTTCGCGTTCTTGACGGCGGAGGCCGAGCGCTCGCCGGAGGCGGCGCAGCTGGTGGCGACGTTGATGACGCGGCAGAGCCTGACGATGGCGATCGGCGACAAGGCGGCGAGCATCGTGGCGATGGTGGCGGTGGCGGGGCGCTACGCCGACACGCCGCTGCCGATCGTCGTCAAACAACCGCCGCTGTGGACCAGGAAGGACAGGAAAGAGGTGCCCGGTGGAGTTTGAGTACAAGTACCACGGGAGCACCGCGGTCGACTCGAGCGCGCGGTCGACCAACATGTCGTTCTCGCCGGACACGCGGCGCGAACCGACCTACTTTCGCGGCGAGCTGCAGCAGAGCCTCGAGTTCCGCGAGGCCATCTCGGCGTTGAACGCGGTGGTGGTCAGCGACCTGCGCTACAAGCCCAAGGACAAGACCGCGTACAAGGCGTGGCTGGCCCAGCAGGAGCAGCTGAACTGGCAGCAGGTGGCGATCCAGCGCAGCCGCAACGCCGCACAGGTCAAGGACCTGCAGGGCGAGCTCGACCGCCTGAAGGCGACCAGCAACAGCCGCATGGCCGGGTTCTACGCGGCCAGGCAGAAGTACTTCAATTACCTCTACAAGAAGGACCTCGACGCCTGGTTCGTGCTCGACCCGGTGATCACGGTGCACCCGGACGAGGTCTTCTTCGAGTGCTTCAGCCAGGACGAGTCGACCTACGGTCGGCTCGGGGCCTCCTATGAGGTCTTCAAGAACATCGGCGAGTTCGCCTGCGGGACGACGAACATCGACTATTCGGCGGACCTGTACAACGAGTTCCAGAAGATCCGGCGCTACAAGACGACGATGTTCCAGGTCGACCCCTCGGGCTTCGAGGTGCAGACCACCGCCGAGGACGCGTTCAAGGAGCTGAAGATCGACCTGCCCGACAGCTGGGTGCGCGGCTTCTTGCAGGTCAGCTCGGCGATGACGCTGCCGACGGTCAGCTTCGACCTGCACCCGATGGACGTGCACAACCTGTGCTTCGTGCTGCGGCGCTACAAGGAGAAGAGCGGGCCGCGCAGCCTGCGGTACATCCTCAAGCCCGGTCAGCCGGTGCAGGTGGTGTTCGAGCCGTGGAACCGCGTGGTGACCTTCCCGCGCTCGCCGTACCTGGGCGACAAGGAGCACGAGATCCGGGTCTGGGGTCGGCGTCGGCTGTTCATCCTCGAGCGGCTGATCCAGCTCGCGCGCAAGTTCACCGTGCACCTGCTGGGCAGCGGCCTGCCGTCGTTCTACATCGCCGACCTCGGGCACATGAACTTCACGCTCGGGCTCTCGGGCTGGACCGCGAACGACTGGTCGCAGGCCGGCAACTTCGACCTGATGGCGCCGCGCGCCGAGGTCGACGAGTTCACCAAGCGGCGGGTCTTCGACGGCCTCAAGAAGCAGTGGTTCGCCGCTCCGGAGGCGCTGGCGCGCAGCCTGGACATCGACCGCAGCGCGGTGCTGGCGGCGCTGGGCATCTACACGCAGGCGGGCCGGGCGATCTACGACCTGAACAAGCAGGTCTACCGGGTGCGCGAGCTGAGCCGCGACCCGCTGCCGATGGGCAAGCTGCGCTTCGCCAACGAGCGCGAGCAGGCGGCCGAGCGCCTGGTCGGCGGCAAGACGGTGCAGGTGCGCGGCGCCGACGAGGTGGCGGGCGGGCTGCGCCTGCGCGGCAAGGTCAAGGACGGCTCGCGCAACTACGAGCCGGAGCTGGTGATCGACCGCGACCAGCGGCTCGCAAGCGCCACCTGCACCTGCAACTTCTACACGCAAAATAAGCTGTACAAGGGCCCCTGCGAGCATATACTGGCGCTGCGGATCCAGCACCGGCGCACGCAAGCCTGAACGGTCTGACCTGATTCCCCGAGTCCCTGCTCCAACCATTCTCGAGGTCCAACGATCCAAAAGTTTGTCACGACAACGGCGAGGGCAAGCCTTGCAACCCGGGCGGCGGATCGCCGTCCATGCAACATGCTCGCCCATGCTTCACTGGCCCGCTCTTGACTGTGCGGTACATCGGGTAGCCGTCGCTATTCCGGTGTGGCTTCCGTGAAGCGAATGAGCGACGGCTACCCGGTACCGCTGGAGTTGAGCGGTCCAGTCCCAAGAGCCTTCGAAGGGCCCCCGCCGTTGTCGTGACCTTGTTCGTCCTGCGTGAGAGGTGCTGATTTCGCCATGGCCTCCGGTCAACCGTCCACCCGCGAAGCGCTGTATGATCGGATCCGCTCGTCCTCCAAGGACGAGGTCATCCTCGAGGAGATGATCCGCCTCGGCTTCTGGCCGGCCGCGGGTGAGCAGCCGAGCGACCCGGCCGACGAGATCCGGCGGCGCGGCGAGCTGCAGCGTCAGCTCGACGAGCTGCGCGCGAAGGGCAGCCGGCTCTACAACGAGAAGGCGCTGATCGCCGACGCGCGCAAGGCCCGGATGGCCGAGTCGAAGCGCAAGCAGAAGGAGACCAAGGAGCGGCGCGAGGGCCAGCGCATCGGCAAGGCGCTGGCCTGGTCGAAGCGCAAGGCCGGCGAGGCGCTGTACCTCGGCGAGGGCGTCTCGGGCGGGCTGTCACAGCGCAGCTCCGACCCGGTCAAGCTGGCGCACTTCGGGCTGCCGAAGGTCGACACCATCGAGCAATTGGCGCAGGCGATGGGCGTCGAGCTCAAGGCGCTGCGGTTCCTGGCCTACAACCGGCGGGTCGCGACGGTCACGCATTATCGTCGGTTCCTGCTGCCCAAGAAGACCGGCGGTCATCGCCTGATCTCGGCGCCGATGCGGCGGCTGAAGGCGGCGCAGCGCTGGGTGCTGACCCACATCCTCGACAAGGTGACGCTGCACGAGGCGGCCCACGGCTTTCGCCACGGCCGCTCGATCGTCAGCAACGCCCGGCCGCACGTCGGCGCGGATGTCGTCATCAACCTCGACCTCAAGGACTTCTTCCCGAGCATCTCGCAGCCCCGCGTCAAGGGCGTGTTCAAGTCGCTCGGCTACAGCGAGGCCGTGGCGACCGCGCTGTCGCTGGTGTGCACCGAGCCCGAGGTCGACGAGGTCGTGCTCGACGGCCAGACCTTCTACGTCGCCCGCGGCCTGCGCCACCTGCCGCAGGGCTCGCCGGCCAGCCCGGGCGTCACCAACCTGCTGTGCCGGCGCCTCGACGCCCGCCTCGCCGGGCTGGCCCGCGCGCTCGACTTTGTCTACACCCGCTACGCCGACGACCTGACTTTCTCGGCGCGCGGGCTGGCGGCCGCCAGCGTGCCGGTCGGCAAGCTGCTGCGCGGCGTGGCCGACATCGTGCAGCACGAGGGCTTCACGGTCCACCCGAGCAAGACGCGGGTGATGCGGCGCGGTCGCCAGCAGGAGGTCACGGGCGTGGTCGTCAACGACAAGCTGTCGGTCGACCGCGAGACGATGCGCAAGTTCCGGGCGACGCTCTACCAGGTCGAGAAGGACGGGCCTGAGGGCAAGCGCTGGGGGGTCAGCCCCGACGTGTTGGCCGCGCTGCACGGCTTCGCCTGCTTCGTCGCGCAGGTCGACCCGCGTCGGGCCGAGCCGCTGTTGGCGCGGGTGCGGGCGGTGCTGGTGAAGCACGGGCGCTCGCGGCCGAAGGGGCCGGGCGGGCCGAAGGGGCCGGGGGGCAAGCCGCTCGTGCCGGAGCCGGGCGCGGGGGCGAGCGCGGTCGGGGGCAAGGCCGAGCCGGAGCCGGTCGTGAAGAAGAAGCCGTTCTGGAAGCTGTTCTGAAGGCCAGGTGAACATTCATGACCCGCGTCCTGCCATCGCTCGCCTTGACCCTCGCGCTCGCCTGCAACACCCCGGCGGCGACCCAGACCCAGGTCCCCGAGGGGCCGACCAGTACCACCGAATTTCACATCTCGGTGATGAACGCGTGCATGGAGGACGTGCTGCTCAAGCTGGCCGATGGGCCAGGTGCGAAGGGCCGCGAGCAGCTGCTGATCCAGAACCAGCGCGACACCGTCACGGGGACCCGCGAGCAGGTGTATCTGGTCAGCAAGGACGGCGAGGTGCTGGCCAGCTACCGGCCGGTGCAGGGCAAGCAGCGGCTGACGGTCAGCAGCGACTGCAGCGCGCTGTCCCCCGAGCAGTGACGCGGCCTCGATCGCGCATCGACCGGTTGCTTGTCCTGCTCGCGGCGAGCAGCGCGTGTCTGGCCCAAAACCCCGCCTTTGACCCGACGGGCTCCGGCTCGCGTGGCAGCA
>Ga0075152_10000856_pt1 | contig 22104 bp, 21 predicted proteins | sample JI61114C2DNA_FD_70964 | JGI IMG/M metagenome (GOLD analysis project Ga0075152, IMG submission 70964) | Wastewater effluent complex algal communities from Wisconsin, to seasonally profile nutrient transformation and Carbon sequestration -... | ecosystem: Engineered > WWTP > Effluent > Algae...
ATCAATCACTTTGTAGGCAAAATAGCCCGCATTCTCTTGAATATCTTTGTAACTCTTCCCCATTAATCGCTTGGCACTGAAGATAGTACGTTGTGGATCCAGTTCTAAAAATTGACGTGCCGTCTCCCCAACCGTGGGATTGCCAAACTCGTCAAAATGCACAATACTGGGCACCAAACTACTGGTATTGAATTCCCTCAGGGCCACCGGTTGTTTGGTCTCGGGGTGAATAATGGCCACCAAACTATTGGTAGTTCCAAGGTCTATTCCTACAATCATTTCTGCTTGCTGCAGTGATCCTGTTGCTATATTGATGCCAATTTTTGCCATAAGAATGTTTAAAAGCTAGAAGAACGCAAATGTAGAACAAGCACGCTATGGGTTTGTTGCGATTTCAGGAATCTAATCCTCAACTTTCTACCACCCTAGTGCCACTTAGATAATCGTGCAGGGGTACTCCCAGAAAAGCATTGAATAAAAAGTCCACAATCACCAGCCTACTCAGACTCCTAATCAAGATGGCTCCAAAACTAGGTTTTGCTCCTTTTAAATCAACTACTTTACTGACTGTTAAGTACTTGCCTGGTGTTTTATAAAATATAAGTTCAAATAGAAAATAATAAATAAACATCGCGCCAGCAAAAAACCACCAAAAATTAATGGGTTTAAAATGCCAGTTGATCACGTAGAATTTCCAAAATTGAAAGCCACCCATGGCCAACAAAAAGACCAAGAACCCGTCTACCAGAAAATTCAGCACCCGGGTACCATCCCCTACTTTTTGCAAGTTTTCATTCATCTGGCAAAAATATCGGCTTTAGCCCATTAAATTTCAATAGTCAACCAAGAGAACTAATTACTTTTGCGCAAATTGTCAGAAGATGCATTTGATTGAAGATTTACAATGGAGGGGAATGATCCAAGACATCATGCCCGGAACAAAGGAATTACTGGAAAAGGAAATGGTTTCTGGTTATATTGGTTTTGACCCCACATCAGACAGTCTACATATTGGTAGTCTGGTTCCTATTTTGCTCTTGGTACATCTTCAAAAAGCGGGTCATAAACCCTTTGCCCTGGTGGGTGGAGCTACCGGAATGGTGGGTGATCCCAGTGGCAAAAGCGAGGAAAGAAATTTGTTGAGTGAAGAAACCCTGCAGTTTAACCAAGAAGGCGTGCGCAAACAACTGAGCAAATTCTTGGACTTTAACTCAGACAAACCCAATGCCGCTGTCATGGTTAACAACTATGACTGGTTCAAAGACTTTAGCTTTCTACACTTTATCCGTGACGTGGGTAAGCATATTACTGTGAACTATATGATGTCTAAAGACAGCGTAAAAAAGCGTCTGGAAGGCGAAACCGGGATGAGTTTTACGGAATTCACCTATCAATTGGTACAGGGTTATGATTTTTACTGGCTCTACCAGAACCGCAATTGCAAACTGCAAATGGGTGGTTCTGACCAATGGGGCAATATTGTTACCGGTACGGAACTCATTAGAAGAAAAGCCGGGGGCGAAGCTTTTGCCTTTACCTGCCCGCTGATTACCAAGGCCGATGGTGGCAAGTTTGGTAAAACCGAAAAAGGAAACGTTTGGCTGGACCCTAAGAAGACCAGCCCCTACCAGTTCTATCAGTTCTGGTTAAACGCCAGTGACGAAGACGCCAAAAAATGGATCAAGATCTTTACCCTTCTTTCTATTGAAGAGATTGAAACCCTCTTGCAACAACAGGAAGCAGCACCCCATGAGCGTGCTTTGCAAAAGAAACTAGCCGAAGAACTCACTTGCTTTGTTCATAGCCGTGCCGATTATGATTTTGCCGTAAAAGCTTCTGAAATCCTGTTTGGCAATGCCACTACCGAGATTCTCCAAAGCCTGAATGAAGAGCAACTCTTACAAGTGATGGAAGGAGTTCCTAGCATTGAGATTTCCCGTGGAACACTCACAGAAGGATACGATTTGGTGAGCTTTTTGGCCGATACCCAGATCTTCCCCAGCAAGGGCGAAGCGCGTAAAATGTGGCAGGCTGGTGGCTTGAGTTTGAACAAATCCAAGATTTCTACTGAAAAAGCCACGGTTGTTCTGGGCGATTTACTCCAGGATAAATACCTGTTGGTTCAAAAAGGCAAGAAAAACTACTATTTGGTAAAAGCGGTATAGCTGTTACTTACACGCATAAAAAAAGGGTTGAACCACTGCGGTTCAACCCTTTTTCTTTTATGTTCTAGCCTATTTAACGGCTTTGATTTCTTTCCACATGGCTTCGGCTACAAATTGCTGACCGGCTGGATTTAAGTGCACCCTGTCAGAAGTAAGAATACCCTTCTCCTTGTTCTCAGGATTGTTCTTTAAAGAGTACTCATGGAACAAGCTTCTTAAGTCTACCAGTTGTAATTGCTTTTTTGCCGCAAAACTGCGGATCCAATTGCTGTATTGGTTCAGGTCTCCGTCTTGCTGATTGCTATTGTCATGACGCTCCCCAATAGCCGCAGGCGTACAAAGGATTACTTTGGCTCCTCCCGCCTGAATCTTGTTTACCAGGGCCTCATAGAACTTCCCAAACTTATCATAATCAGTACCCGTTCCAGAACTGGCTTTATGCCACACATCATTCACGCCAATATAAATGAGTACAATGTCTGGGCTTTTCTGCAACACATCCTGCTCCAAACGCAAATACAGGTCATATACTTTGTTACCACTCACCCCAGCCCCAATGGTTTCGTATTTATCTGTTAACCCCTCTTTTTGAATGATGGTATCAATTAAACGGATATATCCACCAGGATTCACCCCAGCTTGGGTAATACTATCTCCAAAAAACAAGACTTTCTTTTTCTTGTCATATCTAAAAGACATCAGGATCATGCAGGCTACAAAAACGCCTAGTAAAATGAGTTTGTTGGTCATGGCTTTGATTGAATCGATTTATTTAGGCATTAAATATAATTGTTAAAAACCTGATTACCCCTCCAAACTTCCTGATTTTCTAAGAGATATCTGTTGATTTAGGAACAACAAATAACTATTTTTGCAGCAGCAGTAGGTATTTGAGCAGAATAGCCTTAAAAAATTTGGAACATTTTGCGCGCAACCCTATTTTTGCAGCCCATTCAATCAAACGGATGGGGGAATTGCCTGATAGTATAAGGGTAGTACAACTGATTTTGGTTCAGTATGTCTTGGTTCGAATCCAGGTCGGGCAACAAAACCTTTCAACGCAAGTTGAAAGGTTTTTTCGTTTACGAACGTTGCAAACGCGTTTGCATAAGTGAGTAAGCGAAAAAACCGCAACCTGAGCGCAGCGAAGGTTGCAAAGGTTTTGGGTAATGCCCCTCAAAAGGAAGCCTGCGAGCAAGCGCAGCGCAGCGAGCAGGCAATCCAGTCAAAAACGCCCCAGCGAGCGCAGCAATGCTGGAGGAAAAATTACCCTTAAATTAAAAATGCGACCGAAGGGAGCTCATCCCCAGCGGCGAAGCAATGCTGGACGAAAATCACCCTCTCATTAATGATGCGACCGAAGGGAGCTCTTCCCCAGCGGCGCAGCAATGCTGGACGAAAATTATCCTCTCAATAATTATGCGACCGAAGGGAGCTCATCCCCAGCGGCGCAGCAATGCTGGACGAAAATCACCCTCGTATTAAAAATATGCTGAACACCCCCCAACAAAAAAGGAACCACCGGTTCCTTTCAAAAAATCATCCTACATCTTCCCAATACACCTCCCCAAACTCTCCTCCCACCCCTTCAACTCAATCCCATAATCCCGCACCAAATCGCTAGTATCCATCACTGAATAACTCGGCCTCTTAGCCGGAGTAGGATACTCTGCAGACGCAATCGGCAAAACTTTAGTCCCCTTCCCCGCAATCCTCCCAATAGCCCCCGCAAAATCACACCAAGAAATCACACCGGTATTGCTAAACTGATACACGCCATAATGAGCATTCCCTCTCTCAATACTCACAATAATTTTCAATATCGCTTCCGCCAAATCAGCCGCATAAGTAGGAGAACCAATCTGATCTGCTACCACCTTTAACTCAGGCCGATCATTCATCAAACGCAACATGGTCTTGACAAAATTATTCCCATGCACGCTATACACCCAGGAAGTTCTAATCACAATACTCTGAGAACAATTATTCAAAGCCAATTGCTCACCCATCCATTTAGAATGACCATAATAATTCACCGGATTGGTAGCCGTATGAATAGTATAAGGGCTAGTACCATTGCCATCAAACACATAATCCGTAGAAATAGTAATCAATTTAGCATTAACCAAAGCGCATTGCTGCGCAATCAAACCAACAGACTCCGCATTGGTAGTAAACGCCAATGCCTGTTCCGTCTCTGCCTTATCCACTGCCGTATAAGCCGCACAATTGATAAAATAATCTGGCTGGTGATTTTTGAAAAATGGCGCAATGGTTTCAGGTTTTGACAAATCCAAATCCTCCCTACCCGTAAACATAAACTCAAAAGCTTCTGCATAATCAGCAACCAGTTGTTGAATCTCCCAACCAAGTTGCCCATTTTTTCCCGTAACAACAATCAATGGCTTAGACATAATTTCAATTTGATGGTACAAAAAAGGGCCAAACGGAATTCCGGATTGGCCCTTTTCTAATGTAAAAGAATCTTATTTAGAACTTACAAATTCTTTGGGTTGCTTGGACCACTCTTCTTTTGGTAAAGACTTAAAGTAGTCATAGGTTTTTTTCAAACCTTCTGCCCTATCAACCTTAGGTTCCCAGCCCAATAATTGTTTGGCCTTGGTAATATCTGGTTTACGTTGCTTAGGATCATCCACAGGCAAATCTTTGTAAATGATTTTTACAGAAGAACCAGTTAGCTTCAACACTTCTTCTGCAAAATCTTTCAAAGTGATTTCATTGGGGTTTCCAATATTTACCGGCATGGTATAATCGCTCATCAACAATCTGTAAATACCTTCTACTAAATCGTCCACATAACAGAAAGAACGGGTTTGACTACCATCACCAAAAACGGTTAGGTCTTCACCACGCAACGCTTGTCCAATAAATGCAGGTAATGCCCTACCATCATTGAGTCGCATACGAGGACCATAGGTATTGAAGATGCGGATAATCCTAGTCTCAACACCATGGAAAGTATAATAGGCCCTGGTAATAGATTCCATAAAGCGCTTGGCTTCATCATACACACCCCTAGGACCTACTGGGTTTACATTACCCCAGTACTCTTCCGTTTGTGGATGCACAGCTGGATCACCATACACTTCACTAGTAGAAGCTACCAACATTCTAGCACCTTTAGCCTTGGCCAATCCTAGACAGTTATGTGTTCCTAATGCACCTACTTTCAGGGTTTGAATAGGAATTTTCAAATAGTCAATTGGACTAGCGGGTGAAGCAAAATGTAGGATATAATCCAAATGTCCTGGAACATGAATAAAATTGGAAACATCTTGATGATAAAATTCAAAATTTTCCAGTTTGAACAAGTGTTCAATATTGCGGAGATCACCTGTGATCAGGTTATCCATGCCAATGACATGGTAACCTTCCTTTATAAAACGGTCACAAAGGTGTGAACCCAAGAAACCAGCTGCACCAGTGATTAAAATTCTTTTCTGTGACATAGTTTAAAGTTTAAGGTCTACCAATGCTTTCATAACGATAACCAAGATCTGTCATCTGTTTGTTTTCAAACAGGTTACGACCATCAAAGATTACTTTGTTTTTCAGTTTGCTTTCTATGATTTCAAAATCAGGTGTTCTGAACTCACTCCACTCAGTGGCAATGATTAGTGCATCGGCGCCAGCCAAACAACTATATTGGTCATTGGCATAGTTGGCTACGTGACCAATTTGTGCTTGCACATTTGGCATAGCTTCTGGATCATAAGCAGTAACGGTTGCACCAGCAGCTGTCAAGGCTTTGATAATATATAAAGCTGGTGCTTCACGAATATCATCGGTATTGGGTTTGAAAGCCAATCCCCATAAAGCAAAATGTTTGCCTTTTAGATCATTGTTGAAATAAGCATTGATTTTTGGCATCAAATGCAATTTCTGTTTTTCGTTTACGTCTTCTACCGCTTTTAGAATCTGGAAATTATAGCCCACTTCTTCTGAAGACATAATCAAAGCCTGAACGTCTTTAGGAAAGCAGCTACCACCGTATCCAATACCAGGGAACAAGAAGCGCTTACCAATACGGTCATCACTACCAATACCCTTACGTACCATGTCAACATCGGCACCAACTTTTTCACAAAGCACTGCTACTTCATTCATGAATGAAATTTTGGTTGCCAAGAAACTATTAGCAGCATATTTGGTTAACTCGGCAGATTTTTCATCCATATAGATAATGGGGTTACCTTGACGCACAAATGGTGCATACAAATCGCCCATTACTTTGCGCGCCCTATCAGAACTAGCTCCGATTACTACGCGATCAGGTTTCATAAAGTCATCTACCGCCACACCTTCACGCAGAAATTCTGGGTTAGATACTACGTCAAAATCACCTTTAAAATTGGCAGCAATAGCAGCCCTTACTTTAGCCGCCGTTCCAACTGGAACCGTGCTCTTATCAACAATAACTTTATAGTCAGTTAGGATTTTACCAAGGTCATTGGCAACACCTAAAATGTATTTTAAATCGGCAGAACCATCTGCACCTGGAGGAGTTGGTAGGGCCAGAAAAATAATTTCTGCATCCTTAATACCTTCTTCCAAATTGGTTGTGAATTTTAATCGCCCCTCTCTTGTATTACGCAGGAAGATCTTCTCTAAACCTGGCTCATAGATGGTAATCTCGCCATTGGACAATTTGGCAACTTTTTTGGGATCAATGTCTACGCAAGTGACTTTGATTCCTGTTTCGGCAAAACAGGTTCCTGATACTAATCCAACATATCCGGTACCTACAACAGCTATACGCATAATTAACGGTTTATATAAGCTAATAAATTCTCTGTAATATAAGACAATTGTTCCATATCTAACTCAGTATGTATGGGTAAAGAAATTACCCTTTCTGTGAGCCAGTCGGTTGTTTTTAAATCCAAATTAGGCAAGTCAAATGCAGAAAACATTTTTTGGCGATGCCCTGGTACTGGATAATAGATCATGGAAGGGATTTTCTTCTCTGCCAAATGGGCTACCAATCCATCCCTATCTACCCCTTCTAATAAAAGGGTATATTGGTGATACACGTGGTTACTATAGGATGCCACAAATGGTGTTGTGATCTGTTCTTGACTAGCAAAAGCTGCATTATAAAAACTGGCAGCCGTTTGTCTGGCAACAATGTATTTATCTAATTCCTTCAGTTTTACATTTAAAATGGCTGCTTGTATACTGTCTAAGCGAGAATTACAACCTACCATCTCATGATAATACCTGGTTTGCTGACCATGATTGGCAATCATTTTCATCTTATGCGCTAAATCAGCGTCATTGGTAAAAATGGCGCCACCATCGCCGTAGGCTCCTAGGTTTTTACTGGGATAAAAAGATGTGGTACCAATGGTTCCAATAGTGCCTGTTTTTTTAACGCTTCCATCTGCAAATTGGTGGTCCGCACCAATAGCCTGCGCGTTGTCTTCAATCACAGCTAGACCAAATTCTTGGGCAATGGCCATAATGGCTTCCATAGGTGCTGCGTGACCATACAAATGCACGGGAACAATGGCTTTTGTTTTGGGTGTAATAGCTTTTCGTAAAGCTTCTGGATCCATACAAAAAGTCTGGGGATCCACTTCAACAAAAACCGGCTTTAGTTTGAGCAAAGCCACCACTTCTGTTGTAGCTATATAAGTAAAGGAAGGTGTGATTACTTCGTCTCCTGGTTGCAAGTCCAAGGCCATCATAGCTATTTGCAAAGCATCTGTTCCATTGGCACAAGGAATGGTGAAACCAGCACCCTGATATTGATTTAATGCAGCTGTAAAATCTTGTACGGCTTTCCCATTAATATAGGCAGCGGAATCCAAAACTTCATGTATGGCGGCATCAACTTCTGTTTTGATTTTCAAATACTGGTTTTTGGTGTCCACCATCTGGATTGGCCGCATAGTCTATCAGTTTGATTGTGTTGCAAATCTACGTCAAAATAAAATCAAATTAGAATTAGCCACTATGGGAATATCCCTGAAAAGCTGGCATTTATTGTGTTATTTTACAATCTTGTACAATAAATGAAGTTATTCTATCAAATATTCCTTTGGGCCTATCCTTTTGCGGCTAGCATTCTTGCTTTTTTTAACGAAAAAGCAAAAAAATGGGTCAAGGGTAGAAAGGGGATTTTCCCATCCATTGAGCAAGCTGTTCAAGGAAATACAGCTCCTATTATTTGGATGCACTGTGCCTCATTGGGAGAGTTTGAACAAGGCAGACCCCTATTAGAATCTTTAAAAAAACAATACCCCAACTATTTTATTTTATTGAGTTTTTTTTCTCCTTCGGGATATGAAGTGCGGAAAAATTACGAAGGGGCAAATCATGTATGTTATTTGCCCATGGATGGGCCAATGAATGCCAAAAAATTCTATGATTTAGTGAATCCCAGTTTGGTCTTATTTGTAAAATATGAGTTCTGGTATTACTATAGCTTAGAAGCTTCTAAAAGAAAGATTCCCATGTTATTGGTCTCTGGCATTTTTAGACCATCTCAAATCTTCTTTCAATTTTATGGAGGGTTTTATAGAAAATTATTATCCCATTTCAGCCACCTTTTTGTACAAGAACAAAGTTCTTTTGATTTACTCAAAAGCATTGGCTTAGAAAGCAAATCCAGTATTAGTGGCGATACCCGTTTTGACAGGGTCATCAGCATTGTACAAGACTTTGAACCAATTGATGCTGTGGAAAATTTTAGTAAGAACAAACAAGTAATAGTAGCAGGAAGTACCTGGGCGGAGGACGATGAGGAATTAAACCATTTTTTACACGCTAATTCCAATGTCTTGGCCATTATTGCACCACATGAAATAATAGCAGAAAGATTAGAGGAATGCTTAAAATGGTATCCCAATGCCATGTTATATTCGGAGTACCATGCACTATTTTTAGAGGGTGAGATACCAAGCCATGTGCAGGTCTTAATTGTCAATAATTATGGTATGCTAACGCGATTGTATAGCTATGGAACCATCTGTTTGGTGGGTGGAGGTTTTGGAGGCGATGGTGTTCACAATGTGTTGGAAGCAGCCGTTTATGGCAAACCAGTTTTGATTGGTCCTATCTATGACAAGTACTTAGAAGCAGTTGAACTAGTGGATAACGGGGGATGTATTAGTGTTGAAAATGCCTTGGAGTTAGAGGCTGAATTAGTAATATTACTTGAAGATGCATCAGCCTATCAGGAAGCTTCAGTAGCTGCCAAAAATTATGTGTTTGCTAAAGCGGGAGCTACAAAAACGATTGAGGATTATATTCAGGCAAATCTTCTTTTGACCAATTGATCAAAATGCCCCACAATCTCTGAACGTTCGTTCCACCCAAGCTTTACTTTTAATTCTCTTTGAATCCAATAATGGGCTTCTGGAAAAATGGCAAAACTATTGATGGTTTTTAAACTGCGTTCGAACATGGTTTCATCGCCACGGAAAAGTTCATTGATAAATAAGTAGCGATCATTGACCCCAATGGCTTTTTTCAGGTCTACAATGGGGGTGTCTTGAAAATTATTGGCTAATTCCTGCTTTTCTGTTTTAAGCTGTTCATTCAAAGCCAGTCCTTGGTCGGCATGTAGGTCATTGAGCTCATACATTTCTTTCAATAGGGCCTGTTCAGGTAGAGGCTCTTCCACTATAGCAACTTCTGCAATATTTAGATCCAGTAATTCTTGGGTTTGATGAATGGGGTCCTCCACCATATTTTCTTCCTTAGATGGCTCCAATTCCATGTTAACAGCAGCCTGTTCCAAGGGATCAGGAATATCTAATTCCATCTGAAACAACCATCCACTCAATTCTGCTTTTTTGAGGTTATTCTTGGGTTTGGAAGATGATGTTGCTTCTTTGGCTGAGATCCTAGAACCCGGCATCATAACAGAAACCGCTCCCCTACCATGGGTATTGGATGCGCGCTCTTGCAATTCTGAAAATAGCATCTGAACAGTCAACAGCATATTGTCTGCTCCTGCCTCCTGAACAAATTGTTCTTTCAGTTTATCTATTAGTGTACCCACTCTTTCCATTGTATGTAATACATTTGAGGTGTTGAAAGCCGGGAAGTGCTATTCATCAAACGCCTTTTTACCTAATTTATTATTCAAATGTTCATAGAACCAAATATATCCGGCGAGCGGAGAGGATGGATTGAAGTGATTTGTGGCAGCATGTTCAGTGGCAAAACAGAGGAATTGATTCGAAGATTGAAAAGGGCCAAGATTGCTAATTTAAAAGTGGAGATTTTTAAACCCGCTATTGATGTTCGTTATGACGAGACCAAAGTGGTGAGTCATGACAGCAATGCCATTCAATCTACCCCCATTGATAATTCCCAAACCATTTTGCTAATGGCAGAAGGGGTTGATGTTATAGGCATTGACGAGGCCCAGTTTTTTGATGACCAAATTATGCATGTATGTGAGACCCTAGCCCAAAGAGGAACAAGGGTGATTGTGGCAGGGCTTGATATGGACTATAAGGGAAATCCATTTGGTCAAATGCCCAATTTATTGGCCGTGGCCGATTATATTACCAAATTACACGCCATCTGTGTTAGGTGTGGCAATATTGCTAATATTTCCTATCGCCTTAAGGCAGAAGGCCCCCAAGTGCTACTTGGAGAAAAAGATGTTTACGAACCTAGATGCCGCAAATGCGCCCATGAATAAGCAACACCCCATTTTAGCACTGATCCGTAAAGACCTATTACTGGAAACCCGCCAACAGTATACCTTGTATGGCATATTCTTGTATGTGGCGTCTACCATATTTGTAGTCTATTTATCCATGGGGCAACCCGAAGACAAAGTTTGGAATGGCTTGTTCTGGGTGATTCAATTATTTGTTTGCGTTAATGCAGTAGCCAAAAGCTTTCTAGCAGAAAGCAGGGGTAAGATGCTTTATTTTTATTCCATTGCAGGAGCTAGAGATTTTGTTTTGTCCAAACTCATCTTCAATGCCATTTTGATGTTGGTGATGAGTTGTTTGAGTTTAGCCATTTTTACGGTCTTGTTGGGCAACCCCATTGAATATGGTTGGCGTTTTTTGGGGATTACCTGTTTAGGAGGGATTAGCTTGAGCTTGGTCTTTACTTTTCTAGCTGCTATAGCCGCAAAGGCCCAACAACAAGCTGCGCTGATGGCCATTATGGGATTTCCCATTATCATTCCTCAGCTACTCATTCTCATGAAAATCTCTACAGCCGCTTTCTCAGCCGTAATTCAAGCTGGTCTATGGCAAATGGTGTTGATGTTGGTGGGTCTTGACATATTAGTCATCGCCCTAGCCATTATTCTTTTTCCTTTTCTTTGGAAGGATTGATTAAAAACGCAAATGCCTAACTGTTTGTCCTTTGTTGATCAATTGCTTCAAAGAATCAATCCCAATTTTCAAGTGTTTTTCTACGTATTCCGCAGTAACTAATTTATCACTGGCTTCCGTTTTTACGCCGTCAGGAATCATGGGCTGATCACTCACCAATAACAATGCACCCGTTGGAATTTTGTTGTAAAATCCTACCGTAAAAATGGTAGCTGTTTCCATATCAATGGCATAGGCCCTAACCCTTGTCAGATATTCTTTAAAGACTTCATCATGCTCCCAAACCCTTCTATTGGTGGTATAAACCGTACCGGTCCAATAGTCAACTTGATTATCACGAATGGTGGTGGATATGGCTTTCTGCAAAGCAAATGCTGGCATGGCTGGCACTTCTGGAGGAAAATAGTCATTAGATGTACCCTCTCCTCTAATGGCCGCAATTGGTAAAATCAAGTCCCCAATTTTATTGCGTTTTTTCAAACCACCACATTTACCCAAGAACAACACCGCTTCTGGATTGATGGCTGTTAACAGGTCCATTACTGTAGCCGCTCCAGGACTTCCCATGCCAAAATTGATAATGGTAATACCCTCAGCTGTGGCACACTGCATGGGTCTATCTAAGCCAATCACAGGAACATTGTTCCATTTAGCAAACATGTGTACATAATTACTAAAATTGGTTAGCAGCACATATTTTCCAAAATTCTCTAAGACTTCTCCGGTATATCTAGGCAACCAGTTATTGACAATTTCTTCTTTGGTTTTCATATTGTTTCTATTTCAGGTTTTCAATGAATTTTGATTCCAGCTTCACAGTATCTTTGAAGGAATCAATCGTCTAAAATACAAAATCTACCGTTCAATTCCATTACATGATTCAAATTCCATACCCCTTACACCCTTTTAGAATCCGTGAAACGGAGGGTAAGGAATGGATTTTTGACGAGCTCCGTAAACAATGGGTCAGGCTTAGTCCAGAGGAATGGGTTAGGCAAAATATACTTCAGTATTTTTTACAGGTCATGAATATTCCAGCTTCTCTTATTGCTGTAGAAAAAGAAATTAAAATAGGAGAACTCCGTAAAAGATTTGACATTTTGGTCTATAAGTCTTCCAGCCCGTGGCTAATGGTAGAGTGCAAAGAAATGAATGTACCCATTGATGAAGCTGTTTTGAAACAGGTATTGCACTACAATACGGGTATTCAAGTTCCCTACGTGATGGTTACTAACGGGAATATCAGTTATGCTTTTGAAATTAATGATCAAGGGATGATTGCTTTAGATACACTACCCAATTATTACTGATTCCACCTATAAAAAAGCCCCAGGTTATTACCTAGGGCTATTATTTCAAAGTCTTGTTGACTCCAGAAAATTAAACTAGTTGCTTGGTTATGGGAAAATACCCAATTCCGTATAACTGATGGCTACTTTGTTAATAGCACTTACATATGCAGCAGTACGCATGTCTGGAATTTCTGGATTTGACAACCAGATATCCATGATTTCTCTAGTAGCATTGATCATGGTTTCTTCCAATCCACTGTGAACCAAATCTACTTCTTCAGCACCATGCATGATAAAGTCGCGTTCTTTTTCACTAACGGTTTTACCAGTAAGGCCTTCAATCTGACCCAAGATATGCGCATTCATATTTTCTGTAAAACGCTTTTCCATTCTACCATAACGCACATGGCTCAGGTTTTTCAACCACTCAAAATAAGAAACGGTTACACCACCTGCATTGAGGTACATATCTGGAACTACTAAAATGCCTCTTTCTGCAAAAATATCATCCGCTTCAGGAGTCAAAGGACCATTGGCAGCTTCACCAATCATTTTGGCTTTTACCCTTGGCGCATTATCTCCATCAATCACGTTTTCCAATGCTGCAGGAATTAGGATATCACATTCTAATTCTAAAGCATCAGTATTTTTTGCCAAATTGGTAGCACCTGGGAAATTCAAAATGCTTCCAGTTGCTTTGCGGTGTTGGAATAATTCTTCTTCATTAATTCCATCTTCTTTATACACGGCACCTTCATATTCTGCAATAGAAACAACAATGGCACCATGCTCACGGAAGAATTTAGCAGAGTGGTATCCCACATTACCCAATCCTTGTACCACTACCCTTTTACCTTCTACGCCAATAGTCATACCTAATTTGGCCATAATATCAGGCATATTGCAGACTTCTCTAATTCCAAAGAAAACACCCAAACCGGTTGCTTCTTTTCTTCCCCTAACACCACCTTGTGTAATGGGTTTACCAGTAACACAACCAGCACTATCAATATCACCTGGTCTTAAAGACTGATAAGTATCAACAATCCAAGCCATTTCTCTTTCACCGGTTCCATAGTCTGGCGCGGGAACGTCAATACCAGGTCCAATAAAATTCTTCTTTACCAATTCTGCAGTATACCTACGAGTAATTTTTTCTAGCTCATACGCACTATGACTGCGTGGGCTAATTTTAATACCACCTTTGGCACCACCAAAAGGTACGTTTACAATGGCACATTTATAGGTCATCAATGAAGCCAGGGCCATTACCTCGTCTTCATTAACTGCCATACTAAAACGGATTCCCCCTTTACAAGGAGTTTTGTGTTGTGAGTGCTGAACGCGATAGGCTTCAATAACTTCAATTTCGCCATTATCCATTTTCACAGGAAAACGCATGCTATAAATACTATTGCAAGCTTTGATCTGCTCAAGCAGACCCTTGTCCCATTTGGTAAATTTGGCTGCTTTGTCAAAACTTCTTTCCACACTTTGGAAGAAGCTGTAGGGTTGTTGACTTGACATGATTATTTGTTTTGACTTGAGTATAAAACCTTTTTGAGTGAGTGAAAGGTTTATTTTTTTTCCAATTTGGAGATTTTCCTATCAATGCTAATTAAGTAGAGCAATAGTCCTACTATTAAAACTACTACAATGGTCATGACTAAAAAGATTTTACCATTGCTACGCATCAGGTCATTAGAAGCTTCACTGGTACTTGCGTCTTGTGCAAAAGCTGCCAAATGCATGAACCCTAATAAAAAGGCAATTGCTATTCTTTTAAATTGATTCATTGTTCAATTGTTTTTCATTTAAAACTTGATAACGGACTTTGAGGGTAGAAATCCAAACCCCTAATAAGGTCCAACCAATCACGGCTGGATAAAAAACCGTGCGCATATTCATATCCATATCCTTACCATTCAAACCCGGATTACCCTCACTACCCTCTCCTCCTGGATGGAGTGATTCAGTAAGTCTTGGCAAAACCCAAAGTGTGGGAAACAACATGAAAAAAGCAAAAATATTGTAGACTGCTCCTATGCGCATTTTCTTTTCATCGTCTTGCATACTACCCCTTAAAACAAAATAGGCCAAATAGATTAAGATGGCAATAGCTGCACCATTTTGTTTGGGATCTCCACTCCAAGGGCTGCCCCATTGATAATTGGCCCAAATAGCGCCAGTACTGATTCCCAAAAGAGAGAAAATGGTGCCTGTTGTAGCAAAGGCAGAAGAATAATAGTCATAAATGGGTTTGGGATCACGCAAATACCTAACGGCATAATACACAGATACAAATAACAGTATCATCATACCAAACCACATGGGAACATGGAAAAAGAAATTGCGGATAGATTCCTGCATCCGATCGTCCAATCTAGGGACTTTCACATAAAAACCATAGGTACAGGTATATAAAAGAAGCAAGACCGTTAATACTTTCCACCAGGATTTTCTCATCATACTATATCAGATTTTCAAATGCTTCTTTCAAACTAACAATCGTAAGTGCAAATTTAGGTGAAAGGCCCTCAATAAAACTAATCTACGTGTAAAATTTACCCATTATCTTAACAGTTTTAGGTGCAAATCTGGTCTTTAATTGGCATTCTAGCCAAGGTTCCTTAACTTTGCCAACTTCCAAAATTCATGCCGTAACATGAAGTGAGCTGCCCCGTAAGGCGGCGGCAACCTGAATGTGGCTATTAAAATTTTAAGAGACACATGAAATTATCCCAATTTAAGTTTGACTTACCTCTTAACCTGATTGCTCAGAATCCTACCAAGAAAAGGGAGGATAGCCGTTTGATGGTTGTTGACCGTAAAACCGGCCACATGGAGAACAGACATTTTCGTGACATCCTAGAGTACTATGATGACAAAGACGTGTTTGTAGTAAATAACACCAAAGTATTTCCTGCCAGAATGTATGGCCGCAAAGAGAAAACAGGTGCAAAAATTGAAGTATTCCTTTTGCGTGAACTAAATAAACCCAACCGTTTATGGGATGTAATAGTTGATCCCGCAAGAAAGATTCGTGTAGGGAACAAATTGTATTTTGGAGACAATGAAGAACTGGTAGCAGAAGTCATTGATAATACCACTAGCCGTGGTAGAACCATTCGTTTTCTCTGGGATGATGATGATGAGAGCTTTAAAAAAATGTTGGAATTCCTAGGTGAAACGCCTTTGCCAAAATACATCAAGCGTAAACCAGATGAGGAAGACAAAGAAAGATATCAGACCGTTTATGCAAAGCACGAAGGCGCTGTAGCTGCTCCCACTGCAGGTTTGCACTTTAGCAAGGAATTGATCAAGCGTTGTGAAATCTTAGGTATTCGCTTTGCAGAAGTAACCTTACATACTGGTTTAGGTACTTTCCGCCCTATTGAAGTAGAAGATTTGAGCAAACACAAAATGGATGCTGAATACTACCAAATTACAGATGAAGCTTGCAAAATTGTGAACAAGGCAAAAGAATCTGGCAAACGTATCTGTTCTATTGGAACTACCACCATGCGTGCTATGGAAAGTAGTTTTACTGCTCAGAAATTGCTCAAACCTAGCGAAGGCTGGACCAATCACTTTATTCACCCACCTTACCACTTTAATGTGGCAGATAGTTTGGTAACCAACTTCCACCTGCCTAAAACCAGCTTATTGATCATGACCTGCGCTTTTGCTGGATATGACTTAGCTATTGAAGCTTACAAAAAAGCCATCAAGGATAAATACCGTTTCTTCAGTTATGGAGACGCTTTATTAATTATCTAGAAAATAAATTCGCTTAAAAAATCCTCCGAAAATTCGGGGGATTTTTTTTGCTGGATTTGACTAGATAATTAATTAGTGAAGAGATAAGAGTGAAGAGTGAAGAATGGACCGTGATCTCAATATGCGAGTGACCTAGGCTGCGCCTAGGTTCTAGTAATTGACAAATCTTTCTTCAAAAAGAAAAACCCTTGGCAAAGCCAAGGGTTCATGTATCAATTCTAGAAAAATCTTCCTGCATTCTTCAGTCTTCACTCTTCACTCTTCACTCTTCACTCTTCACTTTCTCCCCCCTCTTCACTCTTCACTCTTCACTTTCTTATAAACCAAAAAGTCCGCTATTCAATAATTGAAGCGTCTTGGTCCTGTATTCATTTGGAACTAGAAGTGAAATATTATGCGGGCTACCACCATAGCTAACCATGGTAACAGGTATTTCACGGATCGCATCAAATAACTTCATCAATACATCGTCAGTTTTAGCAATCTCATTACCTACAATGGAAACAATGGATTGTTGTTTTTCAACTTCCACGTGACCAAAGGGTTCTAATTCTTTGATTATTTCTGCTAACGCGATGTCTGAATCAATGGTCACCGAAACAGCTACTTCAGAAGTGGTAATCATGTCAATTGAAGTCTTGTACTTTTCAAACACTTCAAACACTTTGCGTAAGAAACCATAAGCCAATAACATACGGCTACTCTTGATCTTGATGGCAATAATCCCATCTTTTGCCGCTACTGCTTTTACACCAACGCTTCCAGCTTCTTTGGTAATCACGGTTCCCGCTGCTTCCGGTTGCATGGTGTTCAACAATTTTACAGGAACATTTTCTTGTTGTGCAGGCCAGATACAAGTGGGGTGCAAAATTTTGGCGCCAAAATAAGCTAGCTCCGCAGCTTCGTCAAAGCTCAATTGTTCAATAGCAACTGTCTTGTTCACAATCCTTGGATCATTGTTGTGCATGCCATCAATATCGGTCCAGATTTCGCATACGGTTGCATTAATGGCTGCAGCCACCAAAGATGCAGTATAATCACTTCCTCCCCTTTTCAGGTTATCTACTTCTCCTCTTGCATTGCGACAAATATATCCCTGTGTAATAAAGATTTTTTTGTCCTTATGTTCTGCCAATAGAGCCGTTAACTTAGTCCTGATTACGGGCAAATTGGGTTCTTCATTGGCATCAATGGTCATGAATTCCAATGCTGGTAATAACAAGTGATCAATGCCCTGCTCTTCTAAATAAATACAGAAGAGTTTGGTACTCATCAACTCTCCCTGTGCCAAAATATCTTTATTCAGCGCTTCACTAAATGAGATCCTTAAAATGATATTCAAAAATTCAAAATGCTCGGAAACAATAGCATTGGCTTTTGCTCTATTCTGATCCTGGTGCACCAAATCCAACACAAAATTTCTATAATGAGCTTCTAGGGTGTCAATCTTTTGTTTGGCTGCAACACGATCAAAACAGGCTAGACTATTGCTGATTTCTACCAAGGCATTGGTAGTGCCACTCAAGGCACTCAAAACCACAATCTTAGATTCCTGGTCCTTGGTAATCAGTTGAGATACTTGGTGCATTCTTTCAGGCTTTCCCACACTGGTTCCACCAAACTTCATAATTTTCATAATCCCGATGCTTTTAGGGTGCAAATGTACATGCTCTACTCAAAAAATTATCTACAAATTTTAATAACAAATGTTAGTCTGATAAGGGTTTCAGCTATTTAATCATTTATTGCCCAAATGGCTTCTGATTACTACATTCTGCATTAGGACCTTGGTCTATTTGCAAATAGTTGCAGAAATATTCGTAGAAACCATAACGGTATTTGGTTTTCTCTGAATGATTGGGGCCACACTCTAAACCCCCATTAATCACATTCACAACTGCCCCAAAACCTATTTTTCTATTGGCAGCAAAATCTTGTGCAGTAGGCTCCCATTGTTCCGCCATGATATCGTGGCAGGAAGGTTTGGGATACTGGTCTCTTACCCAAAACCAAATAGCAGATGCAAAACAAAGTACCGGGTCTTGTAACAATAAATCTGGATTGTCCAAAAGCACTTGTTTATTCCCAAAATAAGCCTCACTAAACTGGCCATAATTGTAATTCCAACTCAGTTGCATGGGGCCTCTTCCATGATAGGATTTTCCGGCAACGGGTGGCCATTTTTTCTTTGAAGTATCGCTGTATTCAACAACATTTGATTTTGGAAATCCTTTTTCTTGAATATAGTACAGGCCCCATTGGTACATCCCCCCTGGAGCATCGTCCCAACCACCACTGGTTTCATGACTTATATTGGCTAGAAATGCAGCCAATTCTCTTTTTTGAATACTGTCATTCCCATCGCCCAGAAATAAAGGGAATAGTTTTGCCGCTTTTAAAAATGCTTCATAACTATAAAAATCTTGCCTAGCAACACCTTTGAAAACAGAATCTTCCAATGTTGACAAATGATAGCGATTGGGAAACAGTTCATTCCATTTTTTTTCGTCCAAAAATTTGGAAACATTGCTCACATGATTGCTGGTATCTGCTACAATCACGTCTTCTGCTTCATCAACTACAGTACCCGCACAAGCATTTAGTAACACCATCAGAAAAACGAATACAGGAAAAAAATACCTTTTTGACATAGGGATCTAGAGGTTTACCAACCATGAAAATAATTATAAGGCTATTGCAAATTTTTGGGCTACTGCTTGTAAATCTATCTCAACTGCTTCTACCAATTCCCAACCTTCTGTAGACCTAATGGCTTCCATCTCCCTTTCAGGATCGCCCGGAATCAATACCTTCTCATGACCTGGCGCAGGAATGGCATTTCTAAATCTTTCAATCCAAAGATCCATCTGGTCTTTGAAATTTTGAGCAGGTCTAAATGCATCAATGCGCATGGCCCCAAAAAAATGCCCCAAGCCCTTTCCTGGCTGATTTTCCGGCATGGGTACATAGGCAGGAAATGGTGGCGCCCAAGGACCAAAAGAAGCACCACTTAAAACGCCTGAAAATATATCAACAATACTACCCAAAGCGTATCCTTTGTGACTGCCATGCTCTCTATCGGAACCCAAGGGCAACAATGCCCCAGCTTTTCTCAAAATATTGGCATCAGTACTTTCATTCCCCTCCTGATCCTGCACCCATCCCAAGGGGGTATCCGCATTTTTACGTTGCAAAATTTCTAATTTACCATTGGCAGCAGTAGTAGTTGCAAAATCCGCTACAAAAGGGGGCTGGACTCCTGCGGGTATGGCTACTGCAATGGGATTAGTTCCTAGCATCCGTTCAATAGAAAAGGTAGGTGCAACCAAAGCAGAAGCATTGGTCATGGCCATACCAATCATATCCTGGTCTAAAGCCATCATGGCATGATAACCCGCAATGCCAAAATGATTGGAATTATTGACCACCACCCAACCAGTTCCAGCTTGTTTGGCCTTTTCAATAGCTATTTTCATAGCAAATGGGGCTACTACCAATCCAAGACCAGCGTCTCCATCTACTACAGCAGTACTAGGCGTTTCATAAGTTACTTTTATGGCAGGATTGGCATTGATTCTACCCGCTTCCCATAGTCTAACATAACCACTTAATCTGGCTACACCATGACTATCAATCCCCCTAAGATCAGCAGACAACAATGCTTTTGAAGCAATGCTTGCATCTTCTTCAGGGCAGCCCATTTTCAAGAACACTTGTTCTGCAAAATCTAATAATTGGGAATAGGTATATAGCGCCATAATTCTATTTTAATGCTTAGCCATTGGAGCACAAAATTAGCCATTTAGAAATTTGTTAGCTCAGTAATTTAAATGTTGAAAATGAGAGCAAAGAAATTTATATGAAAAACCATTAGTTTGTTTTTCCAAAACCTACATCAGAAAAATGATTAGTACCATATTGGAAAATTTTGAACGCAACCACTTGAAGTAATCGTTTCTATTCCAACATCCTTCCTTCAAGTGCCGCATCAATGGATTTGCGCAACCAGGTAACGGTTCCTGAACCTAATCCACTGGTATGAAACAGTACTTTCCCTTCTTTATTTATAACTACATGCGTGGGATAAGAGATGATCCCATATTGGCTTGCAATATATCTTCCGTTATCAATAATATGATAGTCAAAAGGCAGGGTTTTCAAGAATTTTTCTAAAGCATATTTGTCATCTAATGCTATGCCTATAAAAACTAAGTCTTTGTTGTTTTGATAGGATGCCACCATTTCATTTAACTGAGGAATTTCCATTCTGCATGGAGGACAATTGATAAACCAAAAATTCAACACCACAACTTTACCCGCAGTAGCCAAATCTTTTAAATTGAACTTCTCTCCTCCCATATCTTTTTCACTAAAAGACTGAATTTTTGCCCCAGTTTTAAAATATTTACTATCTGGTGGCTTGGGAAGTTTTTCTTGGCGAAGCTTTATTTGTGTCTCTGTTAATCTAATCAATATGCCCGATTGCATGGGCACTTTCCATTGAATGCCATACTTCCCTGTATTCAATAATTGCTTAACCAGTTCTGTTCCAATGATGGAACCACTACTATCTGTTACTTGAATTTTATCTAAGCTAATTTGCTGTGACTGAACGGATGTTTGAGCCATTAGTTGAAAACTAAATAGTACAAACCATAAGAGGATAGTTAGTTTTTTCATGGTATAGGATTTACTATCAGCATTAAATATATTAATTATTATTTATCTGTCAATAGTTTTTCCGTATTCGAAAACCCTAGAAGCCTTGAAAAATGGGGGTACGGGAATCTTGTGTTAATTTTGCCAACTTAGTTCCTATGAAGTAAGTAATTAAAACATGAGTAAAAAAGGAAAAGTGTTGGTGGCCATGAGTGGCGGTATTGACAGTACCGTAGCAGCTTTAATGCTGCACCATGAAGGCTATGAAGTAGTGGGAATTACCATGAAAACCTGGGATTATGCCAGCAGTGGTACTAGTACCAAAGAAACCGGCTGTTGTAATATTGATTCTTTTAACGATGCCAGACAAGCCGCTGTGCACCATGGATTTCCACATTTTATCTTAGATATTAGAGAAGAGTTTGGAGATTTTGTGATTGAGAATTTTGTGGAAGAATATATTGCCGGACGCACCCCAAATCCCTGTGTGATGTGTAATACGCATATCAAATGGAGGGCCTTACTCAAAAGGGCCAATGCCATGGATTGTGAATTTATTGCTACAGGGCATTATGCCAAGATTCGCCAACATACCAATGATAGATTTGTAATTAGCAAGGGTTTGGACGATACCAAGGATCAGAGTTATGTGCTTTGGGGATTACAACAAGATTTGCTTAGCAGAACCATGTTACCCTTGGGGGGATTTCATAAATCAGAGATCCGACAAATGGCCATTGATTTGGGCTATCCAGAATTAGCCAAGAAAAGTGAGAGCTATGAAATTTGCTTTGTCCCAGATAATGATTACCGTGGATTTCTAAAACGCAATGTTGAAGGTCTTGAAGAGCGCGTAAACGGAGGTTGGTTTGT
>Ga0075152_10000857_pt1 | contig 22083 bp, 21 predicted proteins | sample JI61114C2DNA_FD_70964 | JGI IMG/M metagenome (GOLD analysis project Ga0075152, IMG submission 70964) | Wastewater effluent complex algal communities from Wisconsin, to seasonally profile nutrient transformation and Carbon sequestration -... | ecosystem: Engineered > WWTP > Effluent > Algae...
AGACTCCCACCAGATGCCAACGGTGTCTTCCGTCTCAATCTCCAGTTCGCTGAAATGCCCGCCATGCGCGACGAGCCGCTTCCAGGGGCCAAAGAGCCAGAGACCGAGATCAATCTCATGACTGAGGTCGCGCAACACGCCACCGCCCTGCACCACGGAGGCGGAGTAGGTGGTTCGATAGTCACGACCGGGACGCCAGGTGGAGAGGTGCATGCCCACATAGAGCTGGGCAGAGACGGGCTCTTCATCCCGCAACGCTTCACGCAAAGCCAGCACGGCAGGGTGAAAGCGGAGATTGTAGGCAACACTGATGCGCTTTTGGACTTCCAGCGGCTGCGTTTCATCAGGCCGACTGAAAAGAGGCTTCTCGACCAGGAGGTCGGCGGTCACTCCGAGATTCTTGAGGTGACGGAGTGTCGAGTAGTGATCCGAGGTGGCATTGGCGATGAGCACTTTATCGGGCCGATGGACCTGTACGGCCTCCTCCAGGCTTTCAAAACAGCGCACCTCAGGCACTGCATGGCGTGTGCAGGCGGCGACATCACAGCCAAGTTCATTCAACAAGCCGAGATGACGTTTGCCAATCGAACCGAGGCCGATGACAAGCACGCGTGTAGGAGAAGTGGCTTTCGTATTCATGCCGCCGTGCTGTCAAAAAGCTCTGCGGTGAGACCGCCTTTGTTTTCTTTGATCACTAAACTTCGGTCCTGACCAAACACGATGGAGTTGGCTGGGATGATCGCATCTTTGACATAGCTGTTCGCGGCCAGGATGACGTTGTCACCGATCACTGATTTGCCGACGACCTTGGAGTTCGAGAGCATCGTGACGCGGCTGCCGAGCACGGGATAAGCCCCCTTGTTGCCGCCCACGGTCACGCCTTGAGCGAAGAAAAAGTAGTTCCCGATCTGTGCTCTGCCGATCACCGCCCCGAGGGGATGCTCCACGCAGAAGACCTCTGGCAAAGCCACCTGATGAAACAGGTCCACGCCATTCAATCCACGATTCAGATAATACACACGATCTGCCAGACTCGATGCGCCCTGCCGTGCCAGCGAATGGCCGAGGTAGTAAAGGAAGATGCAGTATTGGCCTGAATGAAACGGGCTGAAATGCACCTGTCCATCCCGGCGGAAGTACTTGTTCAAATTGCGCGCGAAGCAGAAACGGCTGCGCTCCAATGCCTCGTCCAAGGCTCGATGCAATGCCGCCTCATCGGTGGCAGCCTCATACTCAAAGAGATTCCCCAACTGCCGGGCCACAAGGGCAAACAACCGTTCACGCCCGATCTCGATGATCAGGGGCGTGGCGGCCGAAAGTGTGGATTCTTGTTCAGGCATAGATCTTGGCAATGAGGGACATGGTGGCGACGGCATCCTTCAGTGTGACCGCCGAGTTTGGCAGTCCATGGATCGCGTGGATGACCTGCTCTGCCTGCCAGCGGAAGCCGGGTTTGAAAAGACGGTCCCACTCATGCGGCTCATGCGGAGTCAGCACGAATTGTCCGCGCAGTTGTACACCCGCCTTTTCCAAAGGACGCATTTCCCATCGCTTTGAGGCAGTAGTCACACTGACAGACCATGGCGAGGGAGCATCCCACACACCGATGTAGGAGCCGATGTCACCGCTGCTGAAGGTGACCCAGGCAGAGACGGGCGTCTTCAAGGCCGGGTCCCAGCGCCCGGGAATCTGCACGTCAGTGATCTCTCCACGTCCAAACATCCGCAGGTAGTCGATGCAGTGGATCGAGTTCGCATACATCGCACGCGAGACCACCTCGGGCGGATGCACGGTGGCCAGGCGCTCGGCATCTTCCTGGCCGCAAACTTGAATGAAACGACGCTCCACATTGTTCGCCAGGTCTTCCATGACCTGCCGGGTCGAAGACATCGCACGGCGGTTCATCGCTACATATACACGAGCACCGAGACGATTTGCTTCTGCCAGCAGATCCTCGGCTTCACTCATGTCGATGCCAGGGGGCTTCTCCACCAGGATCACCCAGGGATACGCCATGCACTCCTGCAAAACGGAGCGCACGGAAAGAATCGACACCGTTACCACGACGAGGTCGGCCTTCGTTTGCTCATAAAGCTCTGAGACACTGTCATGCACGGAAGCAATGCCCAACTCCGCTGCCGCTGCTTCCGCCTTGGCACGCGAGCGGTTCATGATACCGACCAACTGCACGCCCGGCACATCACGAAAAGCCTGCATGTGCGCCTTCCCGGTCGGACCTGCGCCGATAAAGGCCACGGAGGTGCGTCGATCAAAGGCAGGTGGCTGAGGAGAAATGGAATCCATGGTGAGCTTCACCGAATCGCTACGGAGTGGGGGGCAGGTCGTCAAATCCTCATGCCCACGGGAAGCGATGCTCACGCCATTCTGGCTGATCCAACGGCAGAGGCAAACTGCCTTGGGCCGCTGAAGCATGAGCTGCGACCAAGGTGCGCACGGAGTGCATGGCATCGGTCCCCGTCGGGTAGCCTGATCCGGCAATCATGTGCTCGATTACCTTCTGCGTGGCAGTTTCCACGTCCGTCATGACGAGCTTCTCCTCCCAAGAATCCCAAGACAGGCCGTAAAGGGTCGTCGGCTTGCTGCGATGCTCCTCCTTGCGGTGATTCACCCGCATCGTGCCCGCGAGCATGTCCACGACCACTTGTCCATTGCGCCCTGAGTAGCAGAGCAAAAGCCCGTGACCTTGATCTGAGGTCGCCTCGATGTGCAGTCTCTTCCCAGTGGCCGTGCGCACGCGGACGAATCCAGCGCGGTCTTCAAACTCGGGGCCGCGCGGGTTCGGTGTCACATCAGGAGAAAACCACGCCGTCACCTCCTCCGCCGGCCCTGCCATCAGCCGCATCAGCTCGACGAAGTGCGTGCCATTCATCGCGAGACCGCAGTTTCCAGCGATGACATGCAGACCACAGAAACCGCCGAGTTCCTCTGACTCCACAATCTCTTTCGGGCGCATGTACTGCGAAATGAAGCGCATCTGATGATTCACCGCGAGGGTCGTGCCGTGCTTGGCGCAGGTGCTGATCATCCTTTCGCAATCTGCCACAGAGGTTGCCATCGGCTTCTCACACAGGACATAGCGCACACCCATCTCCGCTGCCTGACAGGTTAGGTCGGCATGACTCGTCGCGGTGGTCGCCACACAGACAAGATCCGGTTTCAACGCGTGAATCATATCCAACGGATCGGTGAAACACTGCTCCGGCGTTAGAGAGAACTCTTCTCGTGCAGCTTGAAGAGATGACTCCAGCCCATCGGCCACTCCACAGAGGTTCAGCCCGGCGGCTTGAATGGCTTTGCCATGTTTGCGGCCCATGCGCCCGACTCCGATGACTGCTGCTTTGATCATGATTTGGATGAAAATGAGTTCGCGGGAAGCTGCTCCAGCACATTGTTCGTAATCCACTCATGCGTGAGTGGAGTGATGTGATGCCCGTCCTCCCGGGTGATGAAATCGTAGATTTCTCCGCCGCTGTGGATCATGGAATAAACATCCACCAGCTTGGCTCCGGCCGCGCCAGCCAGCTTTCGAATCACTTCGTTGTAGGATTCGATCTGGCGGGAAACTCCTGGGGAAACTTTTTCAAACGACTCGGGAGCCGGGCATACATTGACGCAATAGACATGCTCGTAGCACTTTCCCAGCACCTCCAGGGAGGCTGCATATTCTTTCTCGAAAGTCCTCATCTCGGTGCGCACATAAAAACGCTTCAGGATGATCTTCGTGCGGTTGTTGTGGAGATACTTGATGATCCTCTTGCGAATGAAGGACGGCAGTTTGCCAATGCGCTCGCGTGTGGAATCCGCCACTGGGCGCGGCGCACAGTCCACGATGCCTGACTGCAACACGGTCAGGAATCCAGGCTCACGATAGTAGTTCTTATCATGCGTGATGCGAGCCAGCAAAGTTGAGATGGGACCGCCGCCCTCACCGCGGTCAAGCACGTCAGTGATGACGCCAAGACGCTCTTCCAAGGCATCGTGCAGACGCATGATGTAGCGCTGTCCATTTGAAACCACTCCAGGCCGTGGCAAAGAGAGTGAATCGCCATAAAGAGCGATACGGATTCTGGGTTTGGCGGACATACGAAACGATGTTGATCAGACCAAAGAATTGCGTTTACCCGCCCCAAAACCCACCAGGCTCATCCGCCATTGTGTCAGCGCGTAGAGCATGATGAACATCGCCAGATAGCACTCCTTCAACTCACCATCATCCAGGCCGTAATAATGCGGAAGTTGATATTCCCAGAACTTGGAGATCTTTCGTGGCACGACGGTGAGATTGGCCATCACAGCCACGAAGGCCGCGCCTGAACTCGGCCACAGCCAGAAATGCAAGGTTCCCGGCGCGGCCAGATGGGGCCTTTTTCTCAAAAACCACGGGGCAAGAATGCTCCCGATTAAAGCACCTGAACAGAGTCCGTTGCGCGCCACCTTGGTAAACAGAAACTCTGCCCACCCTTCGACATTGTGCAGGCTGGTTTCCTTCTGTCTATTGATGGCCTGCCAATCCTCCGGGGTGGTCCAGCGGAAGTAATGCTGCCCCCAGCTGATCTCCTCCCCGAGAAATAGAAAAGTCCCGGCTGCCAGCAGAAAAAGCCAGCTGCGTTGAAACCAGCCTGATGAGTTCATCAGGGCTCGTGTCGCCCAAAAGGTCCCGAACGCCAGACAGATTACAGTCACATTTTCCACCATGCCATATTCACGATATACCTTTGCCTCCCAATTCAGTGCCGGGACAGCCAGCACCAAGGGATAGACAGCCATGACGATGGGCAGATAAAGAGTCAGCCATTTGGAGAATGGCTGGGCGTGGGAAGGCGTTGGGGCGGTCTGCATGATATCTTTCTGACACTCTCCTTATCTGACATTAGTGACTCAAAAAACAGATTTTTTTCAGATCAAAGGGACGTGTCAGCCTTGCCTGTTTTTAATCACGCCCTAGCCTTGGCTCACTTATTTAACGACTTCACCTCCTGCACCCATGCCTTGCTTTCTGTTTTTGACTGAGTTCATCCCACCTGAAAACTCTGTAGAATGGGCAGCCTCTCAGACCTCCAGCCATGAGTGACTCTCCGCCAGAGCAGAAAAGCATCGCCATCATCAGTGACAAACAACTCGGTGACGTGACGCTGTTGGAGCCACTCACTCGCCTCCTGTCAGCACGCAGCGGCCAGCCCTGCGCCTTGTATGTGAGGGAAGCCTTCCGCCCGCTGGTGGAACTGATGAGTGACGCAATCTGGGGACCGGACACCGCCGTCACTCATGATGAAGTCTGGGCCACGAGTTGGAGTTCAAAATCAGTGTTTCGCACCTGGAAGACACGCGCAAAACGAAAGTGTCTTCTGGTCATTCATGCCAACCGTTCGCGCTGGTGGTACAGGCTGGTTTTTCATCAGATCAGAGTGGAAACCATCATTCTATTCGAGCATTGGGCACACTATTTCTGGCGTGTGTTTGGGGGCTTGGAGAGCGCATTCTCGCCTTCGCGACTCAAGGCACCTCCGGATTCATGGCGGCACCCCGCACTTCCCGAAACACCCTACTGCCTGATCAACCCAACGGCTGCCTGGCCTACCAAATTTTGGCCAGTGGAGGCATGGGCAAATTTTCTGGCATCGCCAGAAGCACGGGGTCGCACATGGGTCATGACAGGCGGGACGAGTCCCGAAGAAAAAGAGCACTGCACAGCCATCGCCAAAATGTCTCCTCCGGGGCTGATCAACCTCGCCGGAGAAACTTCCATGAAGCAGTATCTTCATGCATTGAGTCGAGCTTCCGCCGTCATCTGTGTCGATGGCTCGGCAGCTCATCTGGCCCAGGCCATGGGCGTGGCAACCCTGGTCATCTTTGGGCCGGTGGCCCCAGGCAAGTGGCACTGGCCGACGCCGAAGAACCGCTCCATCAGCGCCTTTGATTTCTCCCAAGAACGCCTGCCCCCCACTTCAGCCGTCCCTGTGGATGCTGTCCTCCAGGAATGGCGCTCACTGCTGGCTGTTCAGGCTGAATCTGTTGCCTCGTGAGCCATCGAGACCTCTGCCAATGTGGTGCCCTGCGCCCGGTGAAAGACCTGCAAAAACCGCTTCTGCGCCGCAATTATGTCCTGACGCTTTTTTGTATCAGACTTCAATTCGCGCAGCATCCTCACCAGATCCGCGGGATTCGCCGCCGCTGGCAGTACATTCCCTTCTCTCATGCAGCGCCAGGCCACGTTGGGGTCGTCATCGCGTGAAGCCAGCAGCAAGGCAGGGATGGACGCCGCCATCGCTTCGATCGCAGCATAAGAATAGATGTGCAGCACGGCATCCGCCGAACCAAGAAGATCAGAGAAACGCACCTCGGGCGCCATGATGCGCATGTTGGCCGGAGGGTGTAGAGAACGGAAATGCCTCTCACGCTCATAGATGTGCCGGTGATGGCAGCCATCAAAATTAAAGAGACGCTGAGGGCGCTCTTTGATGGGGTGAAACTTGAATGCAAAATCCCAATCCGGCAGCATTCTGGCCGCCTCCACCATCGTTTCCAGCGCCCAGAAGCTGATCATTGGCGTCGGGGATGCATTTGACCCGTGATAGGATGTGTCTGCCACGACAACAAGCGGTCGTTTGCCCATGCTCTCCGCCTTCGGCGCAGCAACGGGCAGCCGATGAGTCCGCACCGGGATCATCCTGCTCTCAGGAATGCCCCGTTCACTGGCGAAGACCTGCTGACGCTGATCATCATAGAACAGGAGGTCGGGCGTGAAACACAGCTTGGGGTAGATGGCATCATCCAGGGTATAGACACCGACCTCGATGCCCAGTTCCTTTGCCGCCACCAGCCACATCAATTCGATTTTGCCATACATGGTGCCGATCAAAATGCGCCGTGGCCGCAGTCGCATCAGATGCTCGCGAGCTTGGGTCAAAGCATGAGCGTATCGCGGATAAATCTCGCCAACCGCCCACTCGCCGAGAATTTCCAAGGCAAGATGGTCTGACAGTGGGCCGGCGTTGACGTGGGCGGCATCCCAGCTTTTCCACCAGGCACGCCACCAGGACAAATAGGCCGGTTTAAGCTCACTCAAAACTTCATCGGAAGGTTCCACGAAGGCAGGTGGCCGCCTCCACCCCGAAGCAGCCCCGGCCTCACCAAGAATCACCTCCACACGACTGTCAACGCAGAGCCATTCATCACCAGGCGCTGCCTCTGGAAGCTGGAATGTGCGGTGCTTCTGCTGTTTCCTGCCACGTTGGTGATACCAGCGCTGCAGCCGACGTCGAAGCATCCAGAGAGTCGGTGGATGACTGGCATCCAGCTCCAGTACGCGCACCGGAATCCTCAGACTGCGAGCCACCTGCTCCCAGGCCCGGATGCACAGGCCGCAGCCTGGGCTGATGATCATTTCGCTCCAGGGGCCGCCGCCCTCCAGGCGGCGCGCTTCTTCAAGCGTTCTGAGGTAGGGCATCACGATCCGCATCCCCTCCATGCTCATGCAGGCGCTGCGAAAAAGCCGCCCCGTTTCCAGTCCGGTGACAGCCGCCCGTTCATCGAGAAAAGCATCCAGCAAATCCTCCATCTGCTGATTGAGTCTGGAAATATCTTCACCCGGATAAGTCACCTCCGGCGAGATCACATCGGCCCCAGCTCTTCGGAATTTCGCTGGCAGCCGCGCATCGTTTTCCACCACTACGACCGTCGTCCAGTCCTTCACGGCACGCTCCAGATTCTGCCTGCCAAAGGCACCGTAGATCACGAGGGTCTTTTTCATCATCACGCGTTAGTGGATGCCGATTTCAACTCGAGCCCAAGATACCCGGCCAGACTGCGAAGATGTGCTTCGAGTGAAAACAGGCTCCCCACCCGCTGCTGGAGCGCCAGGGTCTCAGCAGACAGGCGGATCGGGTTTCGGAGCAGCGTGTCCATTTTATCTGCCAGCAGATCCGGTTTGAAATCGCTGCTCACGAACAAATCCTGATAAGGTCCAAAAATATCCTCCGCACCTTCACAGGGATACATGAAGCAAGGTCTGCCTGCCAGAAACGACTCGATCACCGAGCCCGGCAACGCCTCTCGCAGACTCGTCAGCAGACAGACTTCAGCCAGACTGAAAAGCGCACGAATGTCAGCGAAGTTTCCCAGCATGACCACGCGATCCTGCACCTGGCACTTGTGCATCGCTGACTGCATCTCAGATTCATAGTCTGGATCACAGTCACCAGCCACAAGGAGACCGAAATCTCTGTGTCCTCGATCCATCAAAGCACGCAGAACCCGCACCGCATCAGCCTGCTTCTTCCGAGCCTGCACTCTGCCGATTACAAGCAGCCAACGTTTCACTTCCGGGCTCGTGCCTGCCATTTTCGCCTGCAAAAGCGCTGCTGATTCCTGATTCGATGGAGGCAGGAGCACCGCGTCAAAAAACAAACGAGACCTCTCTTTTAATCCTGCGTCCCCCTCCAGCCCACGGGCGATTTTCTGCGACAGGGGCAGGATGATGTCATTGTCTTGAAGTCGATACTTCCGCGCCTTCACCGCGTCCGCAATGCCATCACGCAAAATCACGGCGGACCTCCCTCCAAGGTATCGTGCCAGAGTTCCGGCATGAGGCGCCCACCACATCTCATTGCTGATCACCCAGGCCGCCTGATCGAAGGGCAGCTTCCGCGCCAGCGCCTTCATCGCACCCGGAAAGCGCAGTCGGCCCATGAATTTCCGCCACTCCGGCAACGGATGGATCGTCACTGGCACCTCAAGTTGCGCACAACGCTCGGTAAACTCACCTTTCTCGGAGGTCACCACATGCAGTCCACAGGCTGTGCCCTCCCTCAGAGCGGTGAGCGTATCCAAAAGACGACTTTTGGCCCCGCCGCGTCCGGCGGTTTTTTGGATGAAGACGAGTTTTTTTTGCTCGGGCACGGGAGATGGGTTTGGGGCGAAAATATGGCTACTCATCCCCAGAAAAGCCATGGCTGGCAACCGCTCATTCACTGCCACGAATCGGATGAGAGTTGCGAGAAACACAAGATCCGGTCTATCTAGTGCTTTTCTCAGAATGAGCGCCCATTCTTCCTCCCCGGCCTACCGTCCAGACATCGACGGCCTGCGAGGGATCGCCGTACTGCTGGTGGTGCTCTTTCATGCGCGCATCTCCTTCAGAGGTGGCTTTGTGGGTGTGGATGTCTTTTTCGTCATCTCCGGCTATCTGATCACCATGCTGATGATGAAGGACTTCGCCGCAGCCACCTTCAGCCTGATGGACTTCTGGGAGAGGCGCGTGAGGCGTATCTTCCCGGCACTTGCCGTGATGACCCTCTTCACCATCTCCGCAGGCTGCGTCCTGCTCTTTCCTGAGGCGTTGGAAAAACTCGGCGCGTCGCTTGTGTCTCAGGTGCTGCTGAGTTCGAACCTCTATTTTTGGAATGATTCCAGCGGCTACTTCGCCGGGCCGGCGGAGGAGCAACCGCTGCTGCACACCTGGTCCCTGGCGGTAGAGGAGCAGTTTTACCTCTTCATGCCCTTGCTCTGTCTTCTGATCTTCCGCAGCTGGAAGGCCCGGGCCGACTCACGATCATTGAAGGATGTCTGCTTCCGCATCTTTTCCAGGCTGCTCGTCCCCGGGTTTCTCTTCGCCGTGGCCGCCACCTGGTGGGATGCCCACACTTCCTTCTACTGGCTGCCCATGCGTGCCTGGGAGTTGTTGCTTGGCTCGGCTCTGGCCTGTCTGCCGGAGAAAAAGTTCACCGTCTCGGATCGACTTCGCACCCAACTCGCCGCCGCCGCTCTGCTCACCGTATTGATCGTCGGCTGGGTGTATAACAAACGCACCCCCTTCCCCGGGCTCGCCGCGCTGCCCCCCTGTCTGGCCACCGCCGTGCTCATCTGGGCTGGCAACCCAGCCTTTGGCAGCAATCCCGTCTCTCGCCTCCTGAGCTCCGCCTGGCTGGTGAAAGTGGGACTCGTCTCCTATTCCTTTTATCTTTGGCACTGACCTGTCCTGGCCTACATGAACTACCTGAACACCGGCTCAGCAGAGCACATCTCCAAAACTGTGCGTGTGCTGATCATGGGGCTCGCCTTCCTCGCGGCCTGGGCCTCATGGCGCTGGGTGGAGACTCCCGTGCGCCGGAGAGTCTGCTTCAAAACCCGCCGCTCACTGTTTGCCGGAGCACTTTCCCTCATGGCGCTCATGCTAGCTGCCGGAGCCTTCATTCATCAGTCGGAAGGAATGCCGGGACGACTCGATCCCAAGGTCCTCCAGTATGCCAGTTCAGGTGTCGAAGACCGCACTAAAAGAGCCTGGAAGGACAATGCTGAAGATGCCTTCCGCGACACCCTGCCCGAATTCGGAAAAAAGACCATGGGCACAGCCGATCGTGTGCTGCTCTGGGGAGACAGTCATGCCATGGTCCTCATTCCAGTCGTCGCCGCCTGGTGTGAGGAGCAGGGAAGCACAGGCCTCATCGCCGCCAACAGTGCCACGGTCCCCATGCTCGGCTACTACCGCAGCACCCGCACCGGACTCGACTCACGAGGCCCCGCCTGGGCATCTGCCGTGCTGGACATCATCAAAAAACGCCGCATCCCCGACACCATCCTCACCGCCTACTGGAAGGAGAGCACAGGCAAGGACCCCGCCGCTTTTTCTCAGGCCCTGTTGGAAACCGTGCGCCAGCTCCGCAGCACAGGCACCCGCGTCTGGATCGTGCTGGATGTGCCAGAGATCACCTTCGATGTGCCCAAAGCCCTGGCCCTCCACCAAATGTTGCCGCGCCTCATCCAGGATCCACGGCAGCAGGCCACCACGCGAGCCACACATCTGAAAAACAACCGCGCACTTGTCCAACTCATCCCCGAACTGGAAAAGGCAGGTGCCACGATCCTGGACCCAGCCCCCTGCCTCTTCGACAGCACCGAGCGCACCCTCATCGAGAAAGACGGCCGATCACTCTACAGTGATGACCATCATCTCACCATCGAGGGGACTCTCCGCCTGAAGACACTCTTCACACCAGTTTTCAAACCCTAGCCTTCCGCATGTTTGCCTTTCGATCTGGGAGCTGCTCACGATCTTTCAGCTTGGCAACACCACCCGCTTTTGGGCGCACCCAACTCTCGCGGAACTGATTCCAGCGACGCTCCATCCGCATCACAAATCGCAGTATCCCAGACCTGTCCTCCGCCTTCTTTCTTTCCAAAAGCATCTTCACCAGCACCACGCTCAAAGCCTCACCTTCCGCCGTGCGAGCCACGGCAGGCAACTCCTCAGGCCCCGGAAAAAGAGGTTCTCCATTTTGTTCGCGCATGTACTCCCGCTGGACTCGGGCGTTCGCCCCCTCATGAGCCGCCAGCAACTGCTGACGGGCTTGTAGATCGAGGTAGGTGTAGCTCTGGAAAACAGGCTTGGCGCTGATCACCTGCAGCAGATTTCGCAACCGCTTGCGAAGGTCGCCATTCAAACATGGATTGCACAGTCGAGCCAGCTCCACCGCCTCCATCGAGAAGCCTTGATTCCTCACCGTTTTCAACCGCCCCTTCAGGGCTTCGGGAGTCATCCCCACCATCCCACAAAAGTCCACGATGAGATCCTCCGTGTTAGGGTAATAGTCCCGATGATATCTTCTGGCGATGATGTTTTCACGACCAAACTCCCTGGCATAGCTCTCCAGGAGCCGGTGCCAGTTCATCGCTTCAGGACGGATCTCCTCCAGAAACTCCTGAAACGTCTTGGACCAGCCTTCGTGAATCTTTTGTGTGTAGAGCGACTCGATAAAATCATCCTGCCGCCTCAAAAATACAATGATCGAGACATCAAAATCGCGAGTCACCTCACGAAGCCTGGAGGCAATCGTTGAAGCATCGGCATAGCCAGTCATGGGATCACCGCTGAAGCCCTCGGAACTGATCAGAAACCGGCGGGACTTGCCCTCATGCTTGTTTAACTGACGGCGCAGCCAGTCCACCAATTCCTCCCGGTCTTTCTGACTCCACTTCGGCCTGGCCAGAAACTCATCGCAAGTCAGTCGGACCAGCCCTTCATTCAGACATGCGCCCTCACCAGCCTTCAACGCACGCTGGATCGCAGTCGATCCCGTTTTGTGTGTTCCTATGTGGATAAAAAGGGGCGGTTTCATCTGATCATCATCCTTTGTCATCAGGTTCTTTGGCATGGGGTAAAACTGTCATCGTACGTCTCCCCAAAGTTGCGTGAGTGCAAAGAATCCAAAGTGTAGCGCACGACACCACACCGAGCTGCGCCGCCCATCCATTCGACAACGCATTCAGCGCCAACCGGACGACTTGAAGGTTGCCTTTCGAGACCATCAACGTAAGTCCCGCTCAGCACCTGCCTGGTTGGCAGACACCTCATGTCCCGCACGCTGTCCTATTTTCTCTTCACGGTGATGGCCGTCTTCTTTGGCTGCTTCTTCGCCTACCCGATCTGGACGGCGGTGCGTGTGGCCTTTGAGACGCCGGAGCATGAGTTCACCTTCGACTTCATCATCGAGGTGTTTCAAAACCAGCTCTACCGCGAGGGGCTGATTAATTCTTTCCTCATCGCCATCTGGACCACCATCGGCTGCCTCATCGTCTCGCTGCCGCTGGCGCTGCTGTTTGTGCGCTATGACTTCCCTGGCAAGACGATCCTCAACAGCCTCGTGCTCACGCCCATGGTGCTGCCACCTTTTGTCGGAGCCATCGGCATCAAGGCCATGCTCGGGCAGCAGGGCGCGCTCAACAGCCTGCTCATGAATCTCGGCCTGATGAGCCGTGATCATCCGGTGGACTGGTTCGCCGAGGGGCAGCTCCCCGGCATCGTCATCATGGAGGTGCTGCACCTCTACCCGATCCTTTATCTGAATGTCGCCGCCACCTTGGCAAACCTCGATCCCGCGCTGGAAGAGGCCGCCGCGAGTCTCGGCTGCCCGCCGTGGAAGCGGCTCTGGCGTGTCACGCTTCCGCTCGTCATGCCGGGCATCTTTGCCGGTGGCACCATCGTCTTCATCTGGGCCTTCACGGAGCTGGGCGTGCCGCTTGTTTTTGATTACGAGCGCGTGACAGCCGTGCAGATCTTCCGCTCACTCAATGACCTCAGCGGCAATCCTTTCCCGTATGCGCTGGTGGTGGTCATGCTCACCTTCAGCACGCTGATTTATCTGACGAGCAAAGTCATGTTTGGCCGCTCCACTTCCACCGGGGGAGGTCGTGCCACGATGGCGCGTGAAACGATCCGCCTGCCTCTGAGTGCAGGCTTGCTCTGCACGAGTTTCTTTGCGCTGATCACCTTCCTCGCCGTCATTCCGCACCTCGGCGTGGTGCTGCTGAGCTTCTCCACAGACTGGTATGGCACCGTGCTGCCCCAGAGCTTCACGCTGGATCACTACCGCGCGGCGCTCGGTCATAATCTTACGCTCAGCTCCATTTCCAACAGCCTCAAATACTCCGGCATCGCCCTCGTCATCGCGCTGCTGCTCGGCATCGGCGTGGCCTATGTGAATGTGCGCACGCGCCTCTGGGGCAGGCAGATCCTCGACATGATGGCCATGCTGCCGCTGGCCGTGCCGGGCATCGTGGTGGCTTTTGGTTATCTCGCCATGACGCGCCCTGGGCAGCCTTTTGACTGGCTCATCATCGGTGAAGACCCGCTGCTGCTGCTCGTCATCGCCTATGCCGTGCGCCGCCTGCCGTATGTCGTGCGCTCCGCCAGTGCCGGCTTCCAGCAGGTCAGCCCAGCGCTGGAGGAGGCTGCGCAAAACCTCGGTGCCTCACCCGAGCGCGCCTTATGGCGGATCACGCTGCCACTCGTCGCGCCAAACCTCGTCGCGGGTGGCCTGCTCGCCTTCGCCTTTGCCATGCTGGAGGTGAGTGACTCGATGATCCTCGCGCAGCAGGCCGCACACTTCCCCATCACGAAGGCCATCTACTCCCTCATTCTTTCTCTCGGCAATGGCCCCCAGCTTGCCGCCGCGCTGGGGGTTTGGGCCATGATCTTCCTCACCATCACCATCGCCGGTGCCAGCGTCCTGCTCGGAAAGAAGCTCGGTGCGCTATTCCGCTAGCTCATCTTCACAGGGCAAAATGCGACCCGGTTCGTTCCCGCCACCGATGTGAGGCCAGAGATCTTCCCCGCGCTCGGCGGGCAACTCTCCGGGGCCGCCGGAAAACTCTCCGCGCCCGGCGTGGCGGAGGTGCGGGAATACCGCGCCCTGTTCTGGGCGCAAAGGCCAGCCCAGCGGCGTGTGGGGTGACGTGGCGAAGATCACAGTGAGCCCGTGAAGGAATGACGAACAGGCGTGCTCAAGCCGCTGCTACGGGGCTGCTGTGAACATTGGCGGCTGCGGGACGAAAACTGAACTTGTGATGCCTTCGGCTATGGGGCGGCCTCATCTGGGGCAGGCGGGGGCGTCTTGCCCTCGGCCTGCACGGCATTCTTTCTGGCCAGCAGGCTGGGCTTGGGCGGCGGGATGAAGGCGTTTGTGCCGCGGCCTCCCGACCAACCGCCAGTGCTGTTGTTCTTGAAGGGCCTTGGGGCTTTGTTGTTTTGCTTCTGACTCTTCATGCTGCGTGATGGCGGAGTTTCTACATCATTCCGATCGGCTGGAAAAGACTAACCCACCACTTTCTTCACGAAGCAGGCTTTTAGCCCGATGGCCACCCCGTCCATCTTGCAGGATATCTCGTGATCGCCCTCCACGAGGCGGATGGGTTTTGATTTGGTGCCCACTTTGAGCACGTCGGAGGAGCCCTTGAGTTTGATGTCCTTGATCATCGCCACGATGTCGCCATCTGCGAGCACGGCACCGTAGGCATCCTTCACCACGCGCTCGGCATCGGGTGCCTCCGGGGCGGCCGCCTTCGGCCATTCGTGACCACAGGTCATGCATTCATAGCGTTCAGGGTGGTCTAAAACATCGGTCATCTCGCACATCGGGCAGGCTGTCTGGCTCATAGGGGCCCAGCAGACATGCCCTGCGGCTCCAACTCAACTGCTTTGCGCCATGTCACAACCTATGGTGACTTGTGCCCAAGCGAGGGCTGGATTAGAACCGTGAACCACCCACCATGAACCCACGCCTGCTCGCCCCGCTGCTTTTTTTCACGTCCGCCGTCATCGCCGCCGACCTGCCCAAGGTCCCCTCCAAGCCGATCTCGGTGAAGAAGGAGCTGCTGTTCTCTGATGACTTCGAAGGCAGTGAGCCGGCAAAGGTCTGGCACAAGGTGGTGCCGACCTTCACGATTGAAAACGGAACCCTCAAAGGCACGCAGACGCGTGACAAAGATGTGCCCTCCGCCGATGGCAAGTCAGTGAGCAAGGCCCACGCCGCCGTGCATGGCCTGGAGATCCCCACGAAGGACAGTGTGGTGGAGTGCAAGATCCGCTTCGAAGGTGCCACGATGATCGATGTCGAGTTCGACGACCGGAAGTACACCGGCGCCCACTATGGCCATCTCTGCCGTGCGCAGGTCCGTCTCAATGGCGTGACCCTCATCGACGAACGCGATGGCGGCATGAGGAATGACATCCGCGAGATGCGCAACGATCCCACGAAGAAGGCCGAAGTGGCCGCGCTGCTGAAGGGCCGCCAGGTGACCTACCCGGCCAAGCTCGAAACAGGCAAGTGGTACACCCTCGTGGTCGAAACCATCGGCGATGAAATGCGCGTCACGATCGACGGCAAGCCCGCCGCTTTCCTCAAGTCCTCCGGCATCGCCCACGACACCAAGTCAAAGATCGAACTCGGTGTCGCCGGCAAAGACGGCTTCATCGACGACATCAAAGTCTGGAGCGCTGAAGCCGCAAAGTAAGGGCGATCAGCGCTCCCGCCGCCTGTCACCCGGCTTGGGAGCTGAAGGTGCGGAGCGTGACGACGGAGCAGGGCTGGGGCGCACCTGCGGTGGTGCTGCTGGCCTCACCTGAGGCATCGGGCGTGGTGCCGGAATGCTGGGCCGCGCCTGGGGCATCGGGCGTGACTGTGGCACGCTGGGCCTAACTTGAGGTTGTGGACGTGACTGCGGGATCGTGGGCCGCACCTGCGGGACGCTGCGCTGAGGCATGGATGGCGGGCGGATCTGAGGAGCGGCTGGCTTCACCTGCGGCGCAGGGCGTGAGGGCGGCGTGATCTGTGGCCGGACCTGGGGGGTGGTGCGCTGGATCTGCGGTGGCATGGAGCGCGGCTCAGGGATGCTGGGGCGGATCTCACGCCCTCTTTCCGGAAAGGAGCGTGACGTCGGCACGGTCGGCCGGGACTCTGGCATCGGGCGGGCTTTGGGCGGGCTGAATGGTGAGGTGGGCATCTTCGGGCCGCGCACTTCCGGTGTGCGTCCTGGCAGGCTCGGACGACTGCCGGGGGTATAAGGAATCGCTTTCGGTGGCGCATCCACCGTTGGCGAAGTGGGGCGTCTTGTCTCGGTGCTTGAGCCCGGCAGAGTTGGCGGGCCGACCCGACGACGATCTTCTTCGTTAGTCGATTTGCCAAATTCAGGGCGTGGCATGTCATTCGGATTGCGGGTGAGTGGCTCAGCCTTGCGGACTTCCTCACTGCTGCGGCGTGGGTCTGCGACATTACCAGAGCCCCGGCGCTCTTCAGGGCGCAAAACACGGCCCACGGCTGGAGGCGGCACCTTGCTGGTGATGAGTTCGGGCGTTTTTTCGGGCAGCTTGCTACGGCTGAATTTCGCCAACTCGTCACGGTGACGCTCGCGCAGGCTCTCAGCGGCTTTGCTGTCGCCGACACCACGCCAGCCACGGTCGATCTCCGGGCGCTCCAGGCTCTCACGGACGCGTGAAGGGATGCCCGGAGAGGTGTCGCGCCTAACTAATGGAGCAGCGAAGACGAGATCACCGCGCTCGATGCGGGAAAGGCTGCGGAAGCCCTCCGGGCGTTCGCCACGGTTGTCGATCCAGTCGCGGCGGAAGCTGTCATCATCACGGCGCAGGCCCAGGCGGCGGATGCCGGTGTCACCACTGCCAAAGCGGTCTGGGTCAGGCCCGCCGACAAAGATGTTGTTCACCACATTCTGCTGGTAGCTGATGTTGGTGATGTTCACCGACTGATGGATGTAATTCACGTTGTAGCTGCGATCCACGATGCACGAGCGCAGTGAGGAACGCCGGGCGAACAAATGGAACGGCACGAAGTTGTAATAGGAAGGACCGATGTCGTAGTAGCTGTCCGTCCACTGATTGAAGCCGATGCTGACGGACCAACGCGCCTCCGGTGGCAGCGGCGCCCAGCCGACGTGGTCATTCGTCTGCCGCCAGGAAACCCAGGCCGGTGCCCATTCATACCCAGGCACCCAGAACCAGCCGCCCTGCATGCGGATCCAGCGGCCATAGTGGTAGGTGGCCCAGCCAAAATCTTCATTCGAGATCCAGGTCCAGCCACCATCCGTGTAGGCCCAGTAACCATCCACATAGGGCGCCCAACCGCTCTGCCGGGCCAGTACGGGCTGCCAGACATAACCGTAGTCATTGGCATAGACCCAGTCGCCATGGGGGCTGAGCGTGTCGAAGAAGAAGTCGATGGAGACAGCGACATTCGCCTGTGCTGATGGCACCGGCACGGTCACCGCAAAAAGCGCGGCGCATAACCAAAGTTTGAGTGTTTTCATGGAGGGTTTATGTTGGGTGTTCACCTTGCTTCGATGCAATGCGGAGGTGTTCATTCAGTTTATCTGCTGCTGTCCTTCAGGATGTCGCTTGGGGCCTGGGCATCTCCTCGCTACAGCTGAGCTCTGGCGCAGTCTTCAGCCCATCTCCATGTCCCTCCTCGAACGCCTCTTCTTCATCCCGTCCGTCCGCAAAGCCATCTGGCAGTTGTGGTATCCCTTTCTCACACGGCGACTGCGCGGCGAGGAGGTTCTCTTTCTCAATTACGCCTTCGAGACAGACCCGCCCGTCGGTTTAAAACTGGAGGCTGAGGACGAGCCTGATCGCGCCTGCATCCAGCTCTACCATCACGTCGCCTCACAGATGGACCTGCGCGGAAAAGAGGTGCTGGAGGTGAGCTGCGGCCACGGCGGCGGCGCGTCCTGGATCACGCGCACTCTTCAACCCGCGAGCTACACCGGGCTGGATCTGAATCCCACCGGCATCGCCTTCTGCACCCAGCGCCATCGCGTGCCTGGGCTCAGCTTCAAACAGGGAGATGCGCAGCGGCTCCCCTTCCCTGATGGCTCGCTCGATGCCGTGATCAATGTCGAGGCCTCTCACTGCTACCCGGACTTTCCCGGCTTCCTCGCCGAGGTCGCCCGTGTCCTGCGGCCCGGTGGGCATTTTCTTTATGCCGACTTCCGCTTCCGCGATGGCTTCGCTGAATGGGAGAGCGCCATCGCGAAGACCTCCATGCAACTCATCCAGACCCGCGACATCCGCAATGAAGTCCTGCGCGGCATGGAGGCCAATGCCGCCCGCAGTGAAGCGCTCATCTGCCAGCGGCTGCCGCGCTTTCTGCACTCCCTCGGGCGTGACTTCGCCGGCATCCCCGGCTCTCGTGTGCATGAGGCCCTAAAGAGCGGCGAGCTCTCCTACCGCTCGTGGTGCTTCCGCCGATGAATCTCGTGGCAAAGCAGCGCATCGGGCGCTAGTGACCTCCTCATGAAACTCGAACAAGGCCAGATCTGGAAGAAGGGCGATGAATACATCCGCATCGTCGAATGGGCGCGCCTCTCCATTGAATATAAGCTCATGAAAAACCCGGCCGCCAAGGTCGGCACCGTTCACCGCATGACGAAGAAAGATTTCTGCCGCCTGCTCAAAGGCGCGGCGCTGGTCATGCCGGAAAAGAAAGTCGAGAAAACCGAAACGGAGGAGCCCGCATGAAAGTCGAGCGCCTCAAATACGTCATCTGGGCCGCCGACATGGCCCGCGCTGTGAACTTCTACACCACCGTCTTCGGCGGCACCGTGCTGAAGCAAAACGACATCATCAGTGAAGTCTCCATCTGCGAAGGCATCCTCGGCATCCATGGCGGTGGCGAAGGCAAACGCACCTGGACAGGTCTGAGCTTTCAGGTGCCCGATGTCATCGCAGGTGCGCAGGAGATCGTCGCCGCAGGGGGGCAGCTCACCCGCGAGCCTCAGCCTGAGAATGACGAGCCCCCACATCTGGCCATGTGCATGGACACCGAGGGGAACGAACTCATGCTCTTCCGCAAACGCCACTGACGGCACTGCCAGTCAGGCAAGGTTTTGACCTGACTTGCTGACCCAAATTTATCCGCTGCGGCGAAGAAAAATGTCGAAGTGATTGCCTGCGGATGATAGAGCTCGACAAGAGGTGGCGGAGATGATTCAAGCAGCATTGCCATGCCCGAAGAGCCTGAATTCAATCCTTACACGCCGCCTGTGGCGGAAGTCCTGCCAGCCACGAACCTCGGAACGGATGAGGGCTTGGTGCCAGCGACGAACGGGAAGAGGTTTCTGAATTATGTGATTGATCAGGTGGCGTTTTACTCGCTCCCGTTCGGAATAGGCTACGCCGTCATGACCCTGGACCAGGTAGTGCCCGCCGCCTGGTTGCTGAATTGGCTGGAGGAGGATGACCTGCTGGCCAACATCGCCTTTTCGATCATGATCACGATCATCTATTACTTCGGGATGGAGGCCCTGTGTGGCCGGACACTGGGGAAGATCGTGACGGGCACCAAGGTGGTGTCGCTGGATGGGCGGAAGCCGACTTTGGGTCAGCTCCTCGGGCGCAGTCTGTCGCGTCTGGTGCCTTTTGAGCCTTTTTCTTTTCTTGGGGGGAGCTCGTCCGGCTGGCATGACCGCTGGTCGAAGACGCTCGTAATCGACCTGCGCGCTGATCCTGATGACCGGCTGGCCCCGGCGCTGAGAAAGTTTTACCGCTAGGAGCCAGATCTGGCGACAAGGCGGCAGTCGAATGGCCGAAGCCGTCCCTCTGCCGTAGAATGAACGGATGATCTTGCCGGGCGAAGGTTTCGGGGCACACTCGTGGCCCGCTTTCCATGCCTGAAGATCTTTTTGCCTCCCCTGCCCTGCCGGCGATGCCGTCCGCAGGTGAGGTGGACCCTCGGGCACCGTTGGCGGCGAGGATGCGACCTCGTAGTCTCGCGGAATACACGGGCCAGGGGCACATCCTCGGCGAAGGAAAACTGCTGCGCCGGGCCATCCAGACGGACCGGTTCTCCTCCCTGATCCTCTACGGACCGCCGGGCGTGGGGAAGACGACCCTGGCGACTATCATCGGCCATGAGACGAAAGCGCGTTTTGTGACACTGAGCGGGGTGGAAAGCAGCGTGGGAGACATCCGCAAGGAGGCGGAGACGGCGGCGGCGCAGCGGAAGCTCAACGGTCAGGGCACGATCCTGTTCGTGGATGAGATCCATCGTTTTAACAAGGCGCAGCAGGACGTGCTGCTGCCGCATCTGGAGCGCGGGACGATCCGTTTCATCGGGGCGACGACGCACAATCCCTTCTTTTATGTGAATAGCCCCCTTGTCAGCCGCTCGCAGATCTTCACCCTGGAGCCGCTGACACTGGAGGATCTGGAAGGTCTAATTGACCGCGCTTTGACGGACAGTGAGCGTGGCCTCGGCAGCGCCAAGGCCACGATCACGCCCGAAGCCAAGCGGCATCTCGCCACGGTGAGCGATGGTGATGCGCGCAAGTGCCTGAATGCGCTCGATCTGGCGGTGCTTTCCACCGCACCGGATGCGCAGGGAGCGATCCACATCGACCTCCACGCCGCCGAGGAGAGCGTGCAGCAAAAGACGGTGGTCTATGATGGCGATGGCGACGCGCACTACGACACGGCGAGCGCCTTCATCAAATCCATGCGGGCCAGTGATCCCGATGCAGCGATCTACTGGCTGGCCAAAATGCTCTATGCAGGGGAGGACATCCGCTTCATCTCCCGGCGCATCGTCATCGCCGCGAGCGAAGATGTGGGTCTGGCGGACAGCAACGCGCTCCGCGTGGCGGTGGCGGCGCATCAGGCGGTGGAGTTCATCGGGATGCCTGAGGCGCAGCTCATCCTCGCCCATGCCGTGCTTTATCTGGCGACGGCACCGAAGAGCAACAGCGCCACGAAAGCCATCGGGGCGGCGCTTTCCGATGTGAAAAATGGCCGCACGCTGCCGGTGCCGAAGCATCTGCGTGATGGCCACTACGCCGGGGCAAAGACCTTCGGCAATGGCGAGGGCTACCTGTATCCGCATGATTTTGAGGGCGGATTTGTCCCACAGCGCTGCCTGGAGGGCGGACGTGAATATTACGAGCCGACGACGAACGGGCTCGAAGGCCGGATCAAGGAGCGGATGGAGCATTACCGCCGCCTCTGGGAGGAAGCCGCCAAGGCTGAGCCAAAAAAGAGCTGATTCCGTCCTGCGGAAAACTTTTTTTCAAAATGTTTCAACACCACAGGCAGGTGGGGCATCGAACAGATCAACAGTGATGGCGGAAGCAATTCTGCCAATGCTGGTCTTGAGAGTGATTGGTTGTTGTCCCATCACCGCCTGCGGGAGCGCAGGCCGTGTTGAGGTTGATGCAAACAAAAGGGGGTCGAGCGGAATCGGGAGCCGCTCGGCCCTTACTCTTTACAGAGAAGGTGACCGGGGCTGGAGAATACCTCGAATCGAGTCGGAAAAGCCCATTAAACCCTGATTTGGACTATCTCAGGCAAGCTGCATTCGTCATTCGCCCCCTCTCTCCTTGCCAAAAGTTTCATCCCGTCCACTGTCCCGCCCCCTTTTGCGGCAACTTCCGCCCCTTTTCTCCTCATGTTTGACTGGATCATCAAAAAAATCATCGGCACCAAGAATCAGCGCACCGTCAAGCGCTTGCAGCCGGTCGTGGCCGAGATCAACCGGATCGAAGCTCAGCTCCAGAACGAATCTGATGACGCCCTGCGCGAGCGCGTGGCGAAGTGGAAGGCTCAGTTCCGCGCCTTTCACACGCCCCAGTTCCTCGGTGGCGTGTCTCTCCGAATCGCTGATGAGCAGGCGGTGGACGAGTGCCTGAAGCATGTGGCCGGTTACTTCGGTGCGCTGAAACCGCACTTCGCCGGTCTGGACGACAGCTACCTCGCTGAGAGCGCCTGGAACGGTGCCAGCCTAGAGG
>Ga0075152_10000858_pt1 | contig 22080 bp, 2 predicted proteins | sample JI61114C2DNA_FD_70964 | JGI IMG/M metagenome (GOLD analysis project Ga0075152, IMG submission 70964) | Wastewater effluent complex algal communities from Wisconsin, to seasonally profile nutrient transformation and Carbon sequestration -... | ecosystem: Engineered > WWTP > Effluent > Algae...
TCCCAATCGTTGCCATAGGGATCCGCGCTGTACACCTCGTTGCCCCACCGATTGAAGATGGTGACCTTTGCCTTCGGGTACCGCTCCAGGCCGCGGATGATCCAGCGATCACCGTAACCGTCGTTGTTCGGTGAGAAGCCCTCCGGGATCGCCAGTCCAGTCGTATCCGGGCACACCACCGTCACGAACACGTAGGCCTCATCGCAAAGCGGCTCGGGATCACAGACCGTGTAGGTGATCGTGTCGATACCGCAGAAGCCATCTTCCGGGGTATAGTACAACTCGTTGTTGCTCCCGATGATCACCGTGCCGTTGGCGGCATCGGCGGAGGTCACCGTGAGCGGATCGCCGTTGGGATCGGTATCGTTGCCCAGTACGATGATGGGCACTACGATGTCACTGTTCGGGTCGACAGTTGCGCTGTCGTTCACCGCGATCGGCGGATCGTTCACCGGCGGGCAAGGGATGTCCACAACGACGATCGCGTTGTCGCACAGTGGGCCTGGATCGCAAATGGTGTAGAAGATCGTGTCCGTTCCGCAGAAGAGGGGATCCGGCGCGTAGGTGATCGTTCCATCACCGTTGATGGTCACCGTTCCGTTGCTCGCGGTCGCGCTCGTCACCGTGATCGGATCCCCGTTCGGATCGCTGTCGTTGCCCAGCACATTGATGATCACCTCCGTATCGATGGTCGTGCTCGCGGCATCATCCACCGCGATCGGCGGATCATTGGTCGGGCACGGGACATCCACCACCACGATCGCGTCATCACAGGCGAGGAAAGGATCGCACACCGTGTAGGTGATGGTATCGATGCCGCAGAATGCGCTGTCCGGTGTGTACGTGATCGTTCCATCGCCATTGATCACCACCGAACCGTTCCCCGCAGTGGCCGAAGTCACCGTCAGCGGATCGCCGTCCGGATCACTGTCGTTGTTCAGGACCGCCACGGTGATCGCCGTCCCGACGGCGGTCGTTGCGGTGTCATCCACCGCGATCGGCGGTTCGTTCGGGTTCAACGGCGTCACCTCGATGATCACCACGACCGTGTCGCAGGCGCCCGCGTTGTCGCATACGGTGACGACCACCGTATCCGTGCCGACGAATCCCGGGTCAGGGGTGTACGCGAAGCACGTGTCACCGTCAGCGATGTCCGTGATCCCACCGTTCGCAGGACCGCTGATCGCCTCTGTCACGTCCAACGTATCGCCATCGATGTCGATCGCGGAAGGACAGATGGTGATGGGGATCCCCTCCGGCGTGCTCGCGTTCAGCGTATCGATCGGGCTTCCGCCGTCATCGACCACTGTCGGCGGGTCGTTCACGGGTGTCACTTCAATGATGACCAGCACCGTGTCGCAACCTCCGTTCTCGTCGCACACGATCGCGCTCAACGTATCCGTTCCGTTCCAATCCGGCGATGGTGTGTAGGTGAAGCATGTGTCGCCATCGGCTATCCCGTTCGCCGATCCGTTGCCGGGCCCACCGAAGATCCCGGTCACATCGAGTGTGTCCCCATCGAAGTCGATCGCCGTGAGACAGATCGTGATCGGCGTATCCTCTGGCGTGGTGAACTCCAGCGTATCCGCATCCGCGAAGTTCTCGTCCACGATGATCGGCGGGTTGTTCGGACTGGATACGCCGATGATCACGACCACGCTGTCACATCCACCGTTCGGGTCGCACACCACAGCCACCACCGTATCAACACCGATGAAGCCGGGATCAGAAGTGTAGGTGAAGCACGTGTCGCCGTCGTTCAGCGCGCTGATCTGTCCATCACCGGGGATCGATACGAAAGTCACGTCGAGGGTGTCGCCGTCCACATCGAGCGCTTCCAGACAGACGACCAGTGGCGTGCCGGTCGGCGTGCTCGTGAAGACGGTATCGATCGGCACGAAGCCCGGATCGGTGATCACCGGCGGGTCGTTCACGGGGGTCACATCGATGATCACCAGGACGCTGTCACATGCCCCGAAGCCATCGCAGACGAACACGTAGAGCGTATCCGTTCCGTTGTCGTTCGGGAACGGCGTGTATGTCATACATGTGTCCCCATCGCCGATACCGCTTATGGAACCGGTCAGGTCGACCGGCGTGATCGCCGTGATGTCGACAGGGAAACCTTCGGGATCGATCGCGTCCAGACAGATCTGCAGTGGCGTGTCCTCCGGCGTGGTCAAGAGCAAGGTGTCGATCGGCTGTCCGGACTCCACGATCACCGGCGGGTCGTTCGCTTCGAGCACGGTGATGACGACCACCACCGTATCCGTTCCCCCGTTGCCGTCATCCACCACCGCGATGAGGGTATCGCCACCGTTGTAGTCCGGGTCCGGCGTGTAGGCGAAACAGGTATCACCGTCCTGTAGACCGGTCACACCGCCATAGAACGGACCGAACGGAACGCTGGTAACATCGAGCGTATCGCCGTCAACATCAGTGGCGTCCAAACAGATGGTGAGCGGTATATTCTCGAAGGTGAAGACATTGATGGTGTCCACCGATGTGCCAGGACCATCCGTGATCACCGGATCGTCGTTCACCGGTGTAACCTCGATGATCACGAGCACCGTATCGCAGCCGCCGTTGTTGTCACAGACCACCACGTTCACCGCGTCCGTGCCATTGAAGTCCGGCAAGGGCGTATAGGTTAAGCAGGTGTCGCCATCGGCCAAGCCGGAGAGGGTGCCGTTGAGAGGACCGCTGGACGCCCCGGTCACTTGCAGACTGTCGCCTTCGATGTCGATGGCATCCAAACAGATCGTGATCGGTGTGTCCTCGGGCGTAGTTGTGTTCACGGTGTCCGTGGGGTCGCCGATCACATCCACCACTTGGGGCGGGTCGTTCACGGGGGTCACGGCTATCACCACCACCACCGTATCGCATAAACCGTTGTCGCATACGGTCACGGTCACGGTGTCACCGCCGTTGTAGTCCGGGTCCGGTGTGTAGGTGATGCAGGTGTCGCCGTCGGCTTCACCCGTGACAACCCCGAAGTCCGGACCCAAGAAGCTGTTCGTCGCATCCACCGTGTCCCCTTCCGGATCGATGGCGTTGAAACAGACCTGGAGCGGCACGTCCTCCGGCGTGCTCACGTTCAGCGTATCTACCGGGGCACCGACCTGATCGGTTATCACCGGCGGATCGTTCACGTCGCCCACGGTGATGATCACCCACGCCGTATCGCACTCGGCAGGCAGCGGATAACCGAGATCGCACACCTGGTACTGCAACGAATCGATGCCATTGAAGTCTGTTCCAGCCGTGTAGGTGATCGATCCGTCCACGTTCACGCTGGCCGTTCCATCGATCGGTGCGATGGTGATGGTCACGCTCAAACTGTCCACACCGCCCAGCGCGCCATCTGCCGGGTCGCTGTCATTGCCCACAACACTGAAGGCGATCGCGGTGTCCTCATCCGTGGCGATGGTGTCGTTCTCCGCGATTGGCGGGTCGTTCACCGGATCCACGTTGATGAGTACCGAGGCGTTGGAGCAGAAGCCTTGGACCGTGCACACCGTGTAGTTGAACGCATCCGGTCCGTAGTAGTCGGCGTCGGGCACATAGGTGATCGTTCCGTCCGGGTTCACCGTGGTGGTGCCTTGGAACGGTCCGTTGATCACGACGACCGTTGACGGATCGAGCACGCCCGTTTGCACCACGTCGTTGTCCAGCACGTCCATGGTCAGCGTGCTGTCCTCCGGCAGGCTGAACGCGTCATCGATCGCGAGCGGCAGCGCGTCCGTGACCGTGATGACCAGGATCGCGGTATCGCAGAGCGCGGGCAGTGGTACACCCACATCGCAGATCCGGTAGACGAGCGTGTCGTTGCCTTGGAACCCGGGGTTCGGCGTATAGGTGAGCGTTCCGTTCCCGTTCACGCCCACCGTGCCACTGTCCGGCGGAACGATGATGGTGATGCTGCCCAGGTCGAGGATCGACAAGTCGGTGGTGTCATTGTCGTTGGCGCTCACATTGGTGGTCAGCGGTACGTCCGGCAGCGTGTTGTCCAAGTCGCCTATCGCTACAGGCGCATCGTTCACCGGCAGCACGTTGATGAACACGGTCGCGCCTTCGCATTGACCGCCCGGGTCGCATGCCTGGTAGGTGAAGCTGACGAAGCCGTAGTAGTGCGCGTTCGGCGTGTACGCGAACGTGCCGTCCACATTGAACAGGAGTGTGCCGTTCTGCGCTGCGGTACCACCGCCGGTCAATGACCAAGCAAGCGCAGTGTTCGCGTCGTCGATGTCATAGTCGTTACCGGTGACGTCCGCGTTCAAGGCCCCGCCATCTTCCAGGATCGCGTAGCCGTCATCGAAGGCCGTGGGCGCATCGTTCAACGGAAGCACGGTGATGTCCACGAAGGCCGTGGCGCATTCCGCCGGCAACGGCGTTCCGTCATCGCACACCTGGTACTGGAATGCGTCCACTCCGACATAGTCTGTTCCCGGTGTGTAGGTGATCGAACCATCCATGTTCACGCTGACCGTTCCATGGCCCGGTTGGAGCGTGATGGCCACGGTCGTCTCGTCCAGGTCGCCGTCACTGTCACTGTCGTTCGCCAGCACATCGATCGTCACCGGCGTGCCTTCTGGCGTCGTGGTGAGGTCGTCGTTCACGTCAGGCACCTCGTTCACCGCACCGACCGTGATGATCACCAGCGCATCGTCGCACAGGCCGTCGCCATCGCATACCTGGTACGTGAAGCTCACCGTACCGTTGTATCCCGTATTCGGTGTGTAGCTGACCGAGCCGTCCGCGTTCACGACCAAGGAACCGTTGGCCGCCGCGCTCATGCCATCCACGAGGGTCCAAGTGAGCTGGTCACCATCGATGTCGCTGTCGTTCACCCCGAGATCGGAGGTCAACGTACCGCCCTCGTCCATCGCGTAGTTATCGTCGTTCGCGATCGGGGCATCGTTCACCGGCAGCACGTTGATGGTCACTGTGGCCGGATCGCACGAAGCACCCGGGTCGCATACCTGATAGGTGAAGCCCACACTGCCGTTGAAGTCCGCGTTCGGCACATAGTTGAAACTGCCGTTCGCGTTCATCGTCAGCGTGCCGTTCACTTGGGCCGAACCGCCGTTCACGAGGCTCCAAGTGAGCTGGCCTGTCGTGTTGTCCGCGTCGCTGTCGTTGCCTGCTGCCGATGCGGCCAGCGTTCCGTCCTCGTCCATCGTGAACGCGTCATCGTTCGCGAGCGGCGGGTCGTTGCCCGGCGTGACCGTGATGGCCACGATCGCGTCGTCGCACACCGGCTCCGTATCGCAGGCCTGGTAGGTGAAGCTGACGACACCGGAGAATTCGGCGTTCGGCGTCCACGTGAAGGTTCCATCGCCGTTGAACGCCAGGACACCATTGGTGCCAGCGCTCCCTTCGTCCAGCAAGGTCCAGTCGAGCGGACCATCCACATCGCTGTCGTTGCCGGACACGCTGTTGGACAAGGATCCGTCCTCTGGGATGGTGAAGCTGTCGTCGTTCGCGATCGGACCATCGTTCACCGGGTTCACGGTGATGGTCACGGTCGCACCATCGCAGAAGTTGAGCGGATCGCACGCCTGGTAAGTGAAGCTCACCACCCCATTGAAGTCGGCGTTCGGTGTGTAGACGAACCCTCCATTGCCGTTGAAGACGAGCGTGCCATTGGCGGCAGCCGTACCACCGCTCACCAAGCTCCACGAGAGGGCATCACCGTCGGGGTCACTGTCGTTGCCTTCGACACCGCTGTTGATCACACCGTTCTCGTTGGTGCTGAAGGCGTCATCCACCGCGATGGGCGCATCATTGTCACTGCCCACATCGATCGTAACGATCGCACCATCACACAGGGAACCTGGGTCGCACACCTGATAGACGAAGGTGACGATGCCACTGAAGCCTGCGTCCGGCACGTACGTGTAGCTGCCGTCCGCATTGAAGGTGAGCGCACCGTTGTCATCGGCCGTGCCGCCGTCCACCAGGCTCCATACGAGCGCGCCGTTGGCGTTGTCCACATCGCTGTCATTGCCGGTGACGTTCGCGTTCAATGTGCCATCCTCGATCACGCCGTACGCATCATCGTTCGCGACCGGTCCGTCGTTCACGGCGGTCACCGTGATCGTCACCGTGGCGGGGTCGCAGGCATTGCCCGGATCACAGACCAGGTAGGTGAAGCTCACAACTCCGTTGTAGTTGGCGTTCGGCGTGTAGTCGAAGCTGCCATCGGCGTTGAACACGAGCGTGCCGTTGGTCGCGGCCGTTCCACCGCCCAACAGGCTCCACGTGAGCTGCGCGTTCGCATTGTCCGCATCGCTGTCGTTGCCTGTTACGCTCTGCGCCGTGAGCGCACCGTCCTCGCTCATGGAGAAGCTGTCGTCATTCGCGATCGGTGCATCGTTCACCACGTTCACGGTGATGGTCACCACCGCTTGATCGCACAACGGGGCCGGATCGCACGCCTCGTACGTGAAGCTCACCACACCTGTGAACTCGGCGTTCGGTGTGTAGGTGAAGGTGCCGTTCGCATTGAAGACAAGCGTGCCGTTGATCGCTGCCGGGCCGCCGCTCACGAGGACCCATGTGAGCTGTGCGTTCGTGTTGTCGATGTCGCTGTCATTGCCACCGACATTGTTCGCCAAGGTGCCGTCCTCGTTCATGACGTAGTCGTCGTCGTTCGCGATCGGGCCGTCGTTCGCCGCGTTCACGGTGATGGTCACGGTGGCCGCGTCACATGCGCTGGCAGGATCGCAGACCTGGTACGTGAAGGTCACGGTGCCGTTGAAGTCCGCGTTCGGCGTGTAAGTGAACGTGCCGTCCCCGTTCAGGACCAAGGAACCGTTCGCCGCTGCGGTTCCACCGCTAACGAGGCTCCATGCCAGCGAGGTGTTCGGCGTTTCCGCATCGCTGTCGTTGCCTCCGACCGCATTGGCCAGCACCCCGTCCTCGTTCATCGTGAACGCATCATCACCAGCGACCGGCGTGTCGTTCACGGCATTCACGGTGATGGTCACCACCGCATTATCGCAAAGCGGCCCCGGATCGCACAGCTGATACGTGAAGCTCACCGCACCCGTGAAGTCGGCGTTCGGTGTATAGGTGAAGCCCCCTGTCGCAGTGAAGTCCAAGGCGCCGTTGGCCGCCGCTGTTCCGCCGTTCACCAAGCTCCATGTGAGCTGTGCGCTCGTGTGGTCGGGGTCGCTGTCGTTGCCGGTCACGCTCGTGGTCAGCGTACCGTCCTCGCTCACATTGAAGCCGTCGTCGTTGGCAACGGGTCCATCGTTGACCGCTCCTACGTTGATCGTCACGTTCGCCGGATCACAAGCATTGCCCGCGTCGCACACCTGGTAGGTGAAGTTCACCGACCCGCTGAAGTTCGCCGCAGGCGCGTAACTAAACGTTCCATCGCTGTTCACCAGCAAGGTGCCGCTCGCCACCGCCGTTCCTCCGCTCACGAGGCTCCATGTGAGCGCACCGCCCTCAGGGTCGCTGTCGTTGCCGCTCACGGTCGCGTTCAGCGGTGTATCCTCGCTCGTATTGAAGGCGTCATCGTTCGCGATCGGCGCATCGTTCACGGCCGTCACGGTGATGGTCACGGTGGCCGCATCGCAAATACTGCTTGGATCACAGGCTTGGTAGGTGAACGTCACCGCGCCGTTGTAGTCGGAGTTCGGTGTGTACGTGAAGGTGCCGTTCGTGTTGAGCACCAGCACGCCGTTCGCCGAAGCCGAACCACCGCTCACGACGGCGAACGTGAGAACGTCACCATCCGGATCCGTGTCGTTGCCCGCGACCGTGTTGCTGAGCACTCCATCCTCGGCGATGCTGAAGTTGTCGTCGTTCGCGACAGGAGCATCGTTCACGCTTCCCACGTCGATGGTGACCGTGGCGTTGTCGCAGGCGTTCAGCGGATCACAAAGCGTGTAGGTGAAGCTCACCAAGCCGTTGAAACCCGTGTTCGGCGAGTAGGTGAAGCTGCCATCGCTGCTTACGGAGAGCGATCCGTTCGCTGCGGCCGTACCGCCGCTGAGCAAGGTCCAGCCGAGTTGCCCGTTCGTGTGGTCCGCGTCGCTGTCGTTGCCGCTGAGCACGTTGCTCAACGAGCCGTCCTCGGGCATGGTGAAGCCATCGTCGTTCGCGATGGGTGTGTCGTTCGCCGCGTTCACCGTGATGTTCACCACCGCATTGTCGCACGCATTGCCCGGGTCGCACACTTGGTAGGTGAAGCTCACCGATCCGTTGAAATCAGCGGTGGGCGCGTAGTTGAACGTGCCGTTCGCGTTGAAGGAGAGCACGCCGTTCGCTGCGGCTGTTCCGCCGGAGACCAAGCTCCAGGTCAGCGCGGCATTGGCGGTCTCCGCGTCGCTGTCGTTGCCCGTCACCGTCTGGGCACTCAACGTGCCGTCCTCGATCATCGTGAAGCCGTCGTCGTTCGCGATAGGAGCGTCGTTCACCCCGGTCACGGTGATGGTCACGGTGGCCGGATCACAGACGTTGTCAGGATCGCACACCTGGTAGGTAAAGGTCACCGCGCCACTGAAGTCGGCGTTCGGGGTGTAGTTGAAGGTGCCGTTCGCGTTGAAACTGAGCACGCCGTTTGTTGCGGCCGTTCCACCGCTCAGCAGGCTCCATGTGAGCTGCGCGTTCGTATTGTCGGGATCGCTGTCGTTGCCAGTGGTGCTCTGCGCGGACAGTGTTCCGTCTTCGCTCATGGAGAAACCGTCGTCGTTCGCGGTCGGCCCGTCGTTCACCGCGCTCACCGCAATGGTCACGATGGCTATGTCGCACGTATTACCAGGGTCGCACACCTGGTAGGTGAAGTTCACCGACCCGCTGAAGTCCGCGTTCGGTGTGTAGTTGAATGTTCCGTTCGCGTTGAACACCAACGTGCCGTTCGCGGCCGCTGTGCCGCCGTTCATCAGGCTCCAACCCAGCTGCGCGCTCGTGTTGTCGATGTCGCTGTCGTTGCCCGATACGTTCTGCGCGGTGAGCGTGCCATCCTCAACCATGGAGAAGCCATCGTCATTCGCCACTGGCGCATCATTCACCGCGCTCACGATGATCGTTACCGTAGCGGCATCGCAGGCAGCGCCCGGATCGCAGGCCTGATAGGTGAACGTCACGCTGCCGCTGTAGTCCGCCACCGGGGTCCAGCTGAAGGTGCCATTCGCATTGAACACCAGTGTTCCATTGGCCGCCGCGGTTCCGCCGCCAACGAGCGCGTACGTCAGTGGATCACCATCGGGGTCGCTGTCGTTTCCGGTGACGTTCTGGCTGGTGAGCGCCACATCCTCGTTCGTGGTGAACGCGTCATCGTTGGCGATGGGCGGGTCGTTCGCAGAGCTCACCGTGATGGTCACGGTGGCCGGATCGCACGCATTGCCGGGATCGCAGACCTGGTAGATGAAGTTCACCGACCCATTGAAGTCGCTGTTCGGCGTCCAGTCGAAGGTGCCGTTCGTGTTCAACACGAGTGTGCCGTTCCCCGCTGCCGTGCCGCCGCTGACGAGGCTCCATGTGAGCTGCCCGTTCGTGTTGTCCACGTCGCTGTCGTTGCCGGTCACGCTCTGGGCGGAGATGGCCGCATCTTCGCTCGTACCATAGCTGTCATCGTTCGCGATCGGCATGTCGTTCGCCGCGGTCACGGTGATGGTCACGGTGGCCGGATCGCAGACGGTGCTCGGATCGCACGCTTGATAGGTGAAGGTGACCGTGCCGTTGTAGTCCGCGTTGGGCGTCCAGTTGAAGGTGCCGTTCGCGTTGAACACGAGTGTGCCGTTGGTCGCGGCGGTTCCTCCGCCCACCAGCGCGTAGGTGAGCGCATCTCCGTCCGGATCGCTGTCGTTGCCGCTGATCGACTGGTTGCTGAGCGCCACATCCTCGGGGGTGATGAAGCCATCATCGGTAGCGATGGGCGCGTCGTTCGCGGAGCCGACCACGATGGTCGCGTTCGCATTGTCGCACGCGTTGGCGGGATCGCACAGCTGGTAGGTGAAACTCACCGTTCCGGTGAAATTGAGGTTCGGCGTGTAGGTGAAACCCCCATTGGCCGCGAGGTTCAGCGTACCGTTCGCCGCCGCCGTGCCGCCGCTCACAAGGCTCCACGTGAGCTGTGCGCTCACATGGTCCACGTCGCTGTCGTTGCCCGCCACGCTGCTGACAAGCGCGACGTCCTCGTTCGTTGTGAAGTTGTCGTCGATCGCCACGGGTGCGTCGTTCACCGCGCTCACCGTGATCGTGACCGTGGCGTTGTCGCACAGCGGTCCCGGGTCGCACACCTGGTAGATGAAGCTCACCGCGCCGTTGTAATTCGCGTTCGGCGTGTAGTTGAAGGTGCCGTTCGCGTTGAAGACCAGCGTGCCGTTCGCAGCAGCCGTTCCACCGTTCACCAGGCTCCAAGCGAGCTGGGCGTTCGTGTTGTCGACATCGTTGTCGTTGCCTGTCACGTTCTGTGCGGCCAGCAAGGCATCCTCGTTCACACTGAAGGTATCGTCATTCGCCGTAGGCCCATCGTTCACCGCTGTTACGGTGATCGTCACGGTCGTGCTGTTGTCACACAACGGAGCGGGGTCGCATACGCCATAGGTGAAGCTCACGCTCCCGTTGAAGTCGGCGTTCGGTGTCCAGTTGAACGTGCCGTTCGCATTGAAGACCAGTGTACCGTTCGCCGCTGCCGTGCCGCCGCTCGCAAGGCTCCAGGTCAGTTGCGCGTTGGCGTGGTCCACATCGCTGTCGTTGCCGGTGACGCTTTGGCCCGTGATGCCCACGTCTTCGCTCGTTGTGTAACTGTCGTCATTGCCGACGGGCGCATCGTTCACCGGATTGATGGTGATGGTTACCGTCGCTTGATCGCACAGTCCATCGTCGTCGCAGGCCTGGTACGTGAAGTTGACCGTGCCGCTGTAGTTCGTTGTCGGTGTATAACTGAACGTACCGTTCGCGTTCACCGTGAGCGTGCCGTTGGCGGCGGCGGTGCTTCCGGCCAAAAGGCTCCAGGTGATGTTCGCGACGACATCATCCGCATCGCTGTCGTTCGCCTTCACATCCTGCCCGATGATGGTCGCGTCCTCGTTCATCGTGAACGCATCATCTCCCGCGACCGGATAAGCGAGCACGAGTACGTTCTCCGCGACCGGACCGCCTGGGGCATTGCTGTAGTTGCTGCCCGGCACGATACCGGCACCCACCTCATAGGAGGTGTTCGCACCCGCGTAGCTGTCGGTCGCGGGGGAAATGCGGCGGCTGGGGTTGGCCAAGGTGCGCGTGGGATCGAGCCAGCTCACTTGCGCACCGTTGTGATATGTACCGGGCGATTGTGATACACTGACAAGGACGGTGACGGTGATGGTGACCGCACCCCCGCTCGGGACGTTGAAATCCCCGAACACCGGCTCCGTGGCCGTACCGAGGTTCGTGATCGTTCCCGGCCCGGCGGCGCCACCCGCATAGGCTACCGCCGCGCTGACGAACGTGATCCCCGCTGGGAGGAAGTCCTCCACACGGACACCACCCGCATTTCCGGCGGAACCCCCATTGCTTACCGTGAGCGTGTAGGTGGTGGTCGTCCCCTGCGGAACGCCTGCGCTATTCTGCGCGGAGGCCGATGTTTTGGTGACCGCGAGCGCCGGATAACAGGTGGAGCTCTGTCCTTGCAAATAGGAAGGCAGCGAAGCGAATACGAAGGCGTTCGCGGTCCCATCCACGCCATCGAACGCACCGTGCGTGATGCCCAGCCCGCCATTGGCTTTGCCCGAAGCGCCCTTCACCACGTTGGTGATCACCGAGGCGCCCGGGGTATTGTACCAGATGCTCCCACCACCGCCGCCGCCTCCGGGGCCGTGCTCGAAGCCGGCATCGTTCAGTGTATTCCCTCCTGTGCCGCCCTTGGCGCTCAACGTCACGTTGGCGCTCGGGCTGTTCTGTGTGATATTGAGGAAAATGGTACCGCCCGCACCACCACCACCGGCACCATCGGGCGCCGACCCGTATGCGCCCACATCCCCGTTGTCGCCGTCCGCCGTGATCGTTCCGTTGCCGCTGATACGGCCAGCGTTGATGACCACCAGGCCACCACCCACGCCGCCTTTCACCCCCGTGAGCGCATTGTTCGCATCGCCTCCACCACCGCCACCGCCCAAGAACAGACGCCCCAATTCCTGGGGCAAGACCACTCCGGGACGTCCGCCGTTCGGCCAAGTGCCACCACCGCCCTGCCATCCGATGCCGCCCTCGCCTCCTGCGCCGCCATTGCTGCCGCCACCGCCGCCCGCATTGTGATCGTTGCCTCCGCCACCGCCATTGCCGGGCGCACCTTTGCCATAGTCGCCACCGGGGAAACCGTTCCACAACGCTCCATTGTCCACGGCGTTGAACCCGTCCCACATGTAACGTGGCGTACCGGCGATGTTCTCGCCTTTGCCGGAGGCCTGGTCGTAGGTGGTCGTCACGTACAGGTTCTGCACGTTCGTACCCGAACCGGCGATCTCCTGATAGCCCGCCCGGAACCCGCGTCCGTTCGCGCTGATGGTGCGCCCACCGAAAGCGAATTCACCCGCCACATCGAAGGCCACGATGCCACCCGCATAGCCGTTCCAAGGCGGGCAGACCAGATCGCTCGTGAGGGTGAGGTTGCTGAACTGCGGCACACGTACCACTTGGAATCGCTTCTGTGTGAGCAAGGCCGTTCCGTCCCTGTTCGAATAGCTGTACACGCATCCATTTCCACCGCCGCCGCCGCGGAAAGTCAATGTGCCGCCGGTCAACGGCACATCGTTCGTCGCCACCAGGAATTCGTACCGGCCCGTGTTGTTGATGGTGGTGTAGCCAGTTCCGCCCAAACCGTCAGGACCGGCGGTCGTTGTGCCCGACCCGTAGAGGTTGGAATTGGTGATGTCGATATCAGCTGCCTGCACCTGGTAGATCAACAGGAGATCACCAGCGCTGATGGGGGTGGTACCGAAGCTGTTGCCGAACGGATCCGTGGGAGGAACGGCGCCCAAGGCCAAGGAAGTTGACGCGGCCGGCAGAACGATCGTGCCCGCCGCCGGGTAGTACGTGTTGATGGTCGAAGCGACGTTCACGGGACCGTCGATACCCGGTGTGCCGCACACGGCGACCTGGGCTTGCAGGCCATAGGACAGGAGAACACCGCCAAGGGCGGGCAATACACGTCGCATCATGGGTTCGCTCTGGCGTTCTGGGCCGAGGCCCGCGAACAGCGGCGCGGGAGTGCGCACTGCCGGGAAAGCACGCGGCTACGGTCCGTCCGCAAAGCTCAGCTCACCTGTTCAGGGGCCGGTCCGAGCAGCACCGGAGTTGTCCACATTCTTATGCACAAACCCGCGCATGCGAAGGCCCGGGACCCCTTGCGTGGGTACCGGGCCTTCCTCACCGTCCCGCGTACTACGGCAGCTGCTCCACCTTGCTGTTGGTGGGCACCGTGCTGCCCACGTTCAACAGGATCGGGTCGCGATCGTTCGCGCTCCCAGTGTACTTCACCGTGCCATCGAGGTTCGTATCCTCGATGTAGTAGCCGATCACCGTGTTGTTGGGGGTGGTGCTTCCCACACGCACAAGGACCGGATCGCGGTCGTTGCCACTGCCCGTGTACTTGATGAAGCCGTCACCGGTGACGTTCCCCATCCACATCACCTCGGAGGCGCCCACCGTTTTACGAGCGCCGGTTCCGTAGGTCGCCGTGGCTGCCGTGGTGAAGTCCACGAGCGTGCCCGGGTCGCGCAGCAGGTATGGCGAAAAGCTCATGATGCCGAAGTGGTTGCGGTGCTTCACCACCACATGGTAGTTGCCCGATGGCGTTCCGGGGAAGGTGATCGTCTGTTCGCCCGTGGCTTGCATCAGATTGCCCGAGCGCTGAACAAGCACGGCGCGCGTGGCCACGACCGTTGCAGGGTTCACATTGCTGCGCAACTCCACCTTGGCCCAATCCACCGGTGCTGAAAGTCCAACGAAGGACTTCACGGCCGGGTTCATCGTTTCGCCCAAGCCGAACGGATCGGTGTTCGGCAGAAGGCTGTTCGCGTTCAGGTCGCTCTTCATCGCCGTGCCATCGAACGGACCTTCCAGCACGGCACGCACGTTCACCCGGGCGTTCAGGTCGCTCTTGTCGAAGATGCCATCAGCATCCGCGTCCACACCCATGCGCACGCGGGTTTGCGGCACCACCAGTGTCCAGCTCAGCGGGCCTCCGCTGCCTTGTGCAGAGGCGAGCAGTTGTGTGTGCGTGACGACCTGTCCGACCAGGTCGCTCTGATAGTTGCTCGAACCGGTATAGTAGAAACCACGCGCTTCACCGCCGTAGGTGCCCTTCACGATCATGCCGTACTCATAGGGACGCGTGTCCACCAGGTCCTTCATCACGTTGAGTTGCGCCACACTACCGATGGACGCGCCATTGAAGGTCTGGCGCATGCCCACACCGGGATCCGCATCCTGTACCACACGGTTCGAGAAGGGAAAATTCGCGGTGACGAAGCACTGCGAACAGTTCAGCGAGTCGATCCCACCGGACCACGCCAGCAATTCCGCTTGATAGTCGCCCAGGTACGAGGCCACGCCGGTCTGGTTGAACCAGGTCTCCATCACGCCATCGCTCAGCATGCCGAAGCCAGCAGTGCTCTCGGTGGAATTGTAAAAGAAACCGTTCTTCCGGTATGTGCTGCGCAGGTCCGCGGACATGTTCCGGTTGTTCACGAAACCAGTGGTGTTAGCGGCGATGCCACCAGCCACTTGCCCGTTACCCGCCAGATCCCCGCGACCGGTCTGCGCGTTATGGCACGGCACGCAGTTCACGTTCACCGCCACGAACAAGGGTACCGAGGATTGAATGGTCTGGAAGGTGTTGCCCGAACCACGCACACGGCCAGGATTCAAACGAGCAGTGGGCGATTGCTGACCCGTTCCACTGGGCTTCAACGTGCGGTAAGGGTTCGGCACATACCACGTGGCCGCCAGGAAATCCTGGAACTCCTGCATCTCATTGGCGGGTTTCGGCGCTGGAAGGCCCTGCAAATGCTGGAACGCTCCGGCAAAATCCGCGAAGCCGTCCTTGTCACCGCGCCAGTGGAGGTTGCCACGGCCGCGGCCGATGATGTCGATGAGGAACTGGGTCGTCTTCACGCCCTTCAACGGATGGAAGTTCTTGCCGTCCACCAAGGTCATGGTGCCGCTCGGGTCGCCGAGGTCCCAGCCCAAACGGTCCCAACGTCCATCCACGTGGCAGCTGCCGCAGGCGATGTGCCCGTTGCCGCTGCCGAGGTGCGTATTGTAGAGGTGCTTGCGACCGGCCTTGATCACCTGTGGCGTCGGGTCGAAGAAATTCGCCCGCGCGATCTCCTTCTCGGTGGTCAGGTCCACGGTGCTGACCGTGCCCTCGAACTTGTTCAACACATAGGCACGTCCTGCTCCCTCATGGAGAACGAGACCCGTGGGGCCTTCACCGACCTCTATCGGCGAGCCCATCCGCGCGCCACTGGCGTTGATCATTACCACGTTGTTGGAGCCCATGCCCGTGATGTAGGCCTTCGACCCATCCGCCTTCCACACGATCGCACGCGGATCACCGACGCTCAGCTCACGTTGCGCTTGGGGCAATGATGCGTTCGCGTAGTTGATGTGCTGGTTCAGGTCGGTGATGGTATTCGCACCGCCGACGCTCGTGAAGCGCGACAGGTTCACGCGCAGGAACTTGCCGTTCAGCACAGGCTCGAAGCGGATCTCGTTCGTGGCGTCCGTACCAACGATAGTGACTTCACCGGTCGGCCGAACAGCCATCGCCATCAGGATATTCCCCAAGCGTGCCTGATAGGTGACACCGGCCGTGCTCGGGCTGTTGGCATTGATCACCGCGACGTCACGATCCGGCATGTCCCAACCAGCGATGCGCACTCCGGCGCCGCCACTGACGATGTTGGTCCAATTGCCATTGTTGTCGTCCATCCACTGGCCCGCCGCGTTCTTGCGCACGATCAGCGTGTTGCTCTCCGTGCTTGGCGGATTGTTCGGGTTCAACGGCGGGTTGAAGCCCGCGCCCGCATTGGGGACCGGCACAACACCGCCGTATGGACCTACCGGTCGGGTAACATCATTGTTGGTGGTGGTGCAACCGCCCTGCGGCGAGCAAACGCCCGATGCCATGAAGTTGTTGCCGTTGATCACCGTGGTGGCATTGCCGCTCTCGAAGAAGGCGCAGTACACCGTATTGCCGTCCGGGCTCACCGCCAATGCGCGCGGTTGCTCGCCTTTCAGCAATACTTCCGTTGGTGCCGTGGCCAAGTTGGCCAGGTCGAAAACCTGAACGCTCTCACGCTGGGCGCATGAAACGAACGCCTTCGCAGGTGACCCCGCGAAGACCACATCGGCCGGTTCATCTTCCGTGGCCAAGCTGCGGATCACGCGGTTCGTGGTCAGGTCCACGATGCTGATCTCGTCGCTCACCTGGTCCACTACCCAAGCTTCGGTGTTGCTGCGCACACGCACGGTCACCGGATCGAGACCGACCGGGATGCTCGCCGTGTTCAGCAACATGGCTCCGCCGAGCTGGAACACTTCCAACGTGTTGTTCGCCGTGTTCACCGCGAGCAGCTTGGTGCCGTCCGGCGTCATGTCCAATGGATGGACATGACCGCTTTCGAAATTGGCGAAGGTGCTGGCCGGCACTGCTGATCCGGCATTCGGCAGCTCGAACGGCTCGAATGCGAGAAGCGAAGCACCGATAGCGATGAGGGCGACAACGCCGAAGGGCTTCCTGTTGCGGGTAATGAGCGACATGGCGGAAGTATGGATGAATGGCGCCTTGGCGAGTGCCAAAGGCTGCGGAAGTTAAGCGGATCCGTTGATCCAGCGCCAGTCTCCCGAGCAAACGACCGGCGTCAGATCACTTGGAGCTCCCGGCCCACCTTGCCGAAAGCCCCGAGCGCCTTGTCAATGTGCGCATCGGTATGCGCTGCGCTCAATTGCACCCGGATCCGCGCCGTGTCTTTCGGCACTACCGGGAAGAAGAAGCCGATCACGTAGATCCCCTCCTCCAGCAGCTTGTCCGCCATCACTTGGCTCAGCTTCGCGTCACCGAGCATCACCGGAACGATGGCACTGCGATCGCCGCGCGTCTTGAACCCGAGCGCTTCGATCCCGGTCTTGAACCGCTGAACGTTCGCTTCGAGCTTGTCGCGCAACGTCGTGCTCTTCGTCAGCAGATCGATCACGGCGATGCTCGCACCCACGATGGCGGGAGCGAGCGAATTGCTGAAGAGGTACGGACGTGAACGCTGACGGAGCATCTCGATGATCTCCTTGCGGCCGGTGGTGTAGCCGCCCATCGCGCCGCCGAGCGCCTTGCCGAGCGTGCCCGTGATGATGTCCACACGGCCCGTGACGCCGCACGCTTCAACGCTGCCGCGGCCCGTCTTCCCGATGAAGCCGGCTGCGTGGCATTCGTCCACCATCACCAACGCTCCGTACTTGTCCGCCAGATCGCACACGCCTTTCAGGTCCGCCACGATGCCATCCATGCTGAACACGCCATCGGTGACGATGATGATGTGGCGAGCGCCGTCCTTGCGGGCGGACTTCAACCGGGTCTCCAGATCCGCCATGTCGTTGTTCGCATAGCGGTAGCGCATGGCCTTGCACAAGCGCACACCGTCGATGATGCTCGCATGGTTCAACGAATCACTGATGATCGCATCCGCCTCTTGCAACAGCGGCTCGAACACTCCGCCGTTCGCGTCAAAACACGCCGCGTAGAGGATGGTATCCTCCGTTCCGTGGAAGTCCGCTAGCTTCTTCTCCAACTCCTTATGGAGGTCCTGTGTACCGCAGATGAAGCGCACGCTGCTCATACCATAACCGTGCGTATCGAGCGTCTTGTGCGCGGCAGCAATGACATCGGTGTGTGACGAGAGGCCGAGGTAGTTGTTCGCGCAGAAATTGAGTACGGTCTTCCCGTTAACGGTGATCTCCGCGCCCTGCTCGCTGGTGATGATGCGCTCGCGCTTGAAGAGTCCGGCCTCGCGGATGGAATCGAGCTCTTGCTGTATATGCTGGAGGAAGGGAGTGGTCGTTGTCGTGGGCATGTGGCAATGGAATGGGTGGGCGAACCTACCAAGGGCGGGTGGATCCACCTACGGCAACTGTTCCACCCGCACGTTCGTCGGAACCGTGCTCCCCACATTCACCAGGATCGGGTCGCGATCGTTCTGCGAACCGGTGTACTTCACCACGCCATCCAATGTGCAGTCCTCGATGAAGTATCCGTTCACGGTGTTGTTCGGCACGGTGCTCCCGACCCGCACGAGGATCGGATCGCGGTCGTTACCGGAACCGGTGTACTTCAGGCCACCATCGCGCAACACATTGCCCATCCACAGAGCATTTTCACCACCGATGGTCTTCAATGCCTGCGTTCCGTACGTGCTAGTGGCCAATGAGGTGAAGTCGATCGTTGTCGTGGCCGTGCTCAATGTCAGCGGCGCGGCGGTCATCGCACCAAGGTGGTTCCGGTGCCGCACAGCCACGTGATAGTTGCCTGCCGTAGCGAGCAGCGAGATCGGTGAAATACCGTCCTCCGCCACCACATCGCCGTCGCGTTGTACCAATGCCGGACGTGTGGCCACGATGGTCGTGGGCGTTGTGCTGTTGCGCAGTTCCACCTGTACCCAATCCACGATCGCGTTTTCGCCGGTGGTGGTAGTCACACCGGCTTGCAGCACTTCTCCTCCGCCATCGCTCGCTTGCGGGAAGCCGAGCGATGTGTACGGTTCGACCGCCGGCAGGATGCCCGCGCCACGCAGGTCATCACGCATCTTGCCGGTACCGCTGTCGAACGCGCCTTCGAGCATGAGCTTGAGCGCGAGGCGCATGCCGCTGTTCGTTACCGATATGTTGTCCAAATACAGTCGATCGCCGTAGTCGTTCACTCCGGTGAATCGGATCACCACGCTCTTGCCGTCGTAGGCGCTGAGGTCGATGTCGTGCAGCAGCCATTGGTTCGCGGCCGTGGGCGCCCACGGACTGGTTCCCGTAGTCGTGGTTCCCAAGGCGAGCGCTTCCTGATAGTACAGCTGCGTCCAATTCGCGCCACAGTTCGTGCTGATCTCCACACGCAATCCGTCCGTGTACGATGCGCCGTACGGCTTGTAGGCATGGTGGAACTTCAACCGTGTGCCCGCGCTGCCACCGAGCGTGATCACCGGTGTCACGAGCCGATCGACCTGTCCCGGTGCGTTGTAGTAGTAGTAATCCACGCGCCATGCACGTGTGGCGTTGCCATCGGCCCCGGTCACGGAAACGTTCCCCCAGGTATCCAGCGCGTCCGGATTCTCCAGCATCCATCCGGTCGGTGCTACGGCCTGGTTCTCGGCGTTCTCGCTCACCGGCGTGGCGGCGTTGCTGTTCGCATAGGTGATGAAACCCGTGATCGTCCGGGTATGCGTGCCATTCGCGTCGGTAACGGTGAGCGATACGTCATACACGCCTGGCGCGCTGTAGGTGACCAGTGGGCTTCGACTGGTTGCGGTGGAAGGACTTCCTCCGGGGAAGCTCCAGCTCCAGGTGGCACCGTTGCCGCTCAGGGCGCTGTTGTCCCAGAATTGCACCATCGGTGCGAGACAGGTCACCGTGCGCTTATCCGCAGCGAAGTTGGCCACAGGTGGAGCGGTCGCTTCCAATGCGCTCTCCCATACGCTGCGATCTGTAGCGTTGCGGATCTTGCCATCACGGTAGTTGATCAGAATGCGCGTGCTGAAGATCTTCGCCGGAAGGCCCGCGTTCCACAAGCTCCACGTGCCCGTGGCATCGCTGCGGTAGTACACAGCCCGTCGTGTGCCGATGTAGAGACCGCCGCTGGTGCCGAGCTGGTGCGCGATGTTCGTTGGCCACTCCCCGTTCAGGCTGGCGGTAGTGATGTTCGTCCAGTTCGTTCCTCCGTTGACGCTCTTGTAGGCCACGTAGCCGTCGTGGTTCGGATAGTCGCCGTACTGCGAGGTGCGCACGAGCCAGATCGTCTGCGGGTCCGTTCCGCTCACCGCGATGTCATAGGGGACCCAATCGTTGCCGTTCAATTGCGCGCTGCTCGGTGTGATGTTCGTCCAGGTCACGCCAGCGTCGATGCTCCGCCAGACCTTCTTCGTATCCCACCAACCCAGGTAGGTACACACGTACATCGTGCTCGGATCGCTGAACGCTACTTCGATGCTGGTGACATATTCGCCGAAGTCCTTCACTTGGACGAACGATGTACCGTTGTCGTCGGTCCGCCAGAGCGCATTCCCGTTGCCGAGGTAGGCGGTGTTCACCAGGTTCGGGTGCCAGGCCACTTCACTGCTGTGCCCAGTGATGTAGTCCGCGTTCGGCTGCTTGCTCCAGCCCGTGTTGCCGTTGTTCACCGTGCGATCACCGCTCAGCGTCTTGTATCCATAATCGCTCAGCGCGCGCCGGTCGTATTGCGGATGCACGAATCCGCGCAGGCCATCCCCGCCATCAGTGCTCACCCAGCCGTTCGTGTACACGTTGTTGTCCTTCAGCAATGTGCCGTTGTGGTAGGTGCCCCCCAGCATCACCTGGCTGCCCGTCCAGCCGCCCGCACCGAAGCCCCAGAAGTCCGTGCCCGCGATGCCGAACATGCGGCGATCGAACGTGGCTCCCGCGTCGTTGCTGTAGAAGATGCCGCCGTCGTTGGCGAGCCAGATCTCATTGCCGTAGTAGCGCATGTCGTGGATGTCCGCATGCACATAATCCACCTTGTTGCTGTGGCTCCATTTCGCAGGGCACGTGAAGGAAACGCCGGCATCCGTGCTCACCCAGCGCTGCACCCCGCACACGTTCAACTTGTTCGCGTCCGCTGGATCAACGGCGAAGGCGAGGTCATAGTAGTACTGGCCGCCATCGTCCTGTCCGCCATCATCCCAGCCCATCAGGTTGAAGTTCGTGAGCGAAGGCACGCCACCGGGACCGGTCCCGCAGCATTGGAAGGTCCAACTGCTCCCGCTATCGATGCTCTTGTACACGCCGTAAAGACCGCTGCCTCCGTTGGCCGCGCCCGTGCATAACGCGTACACGGTATTCGGTGCCCCAGCGCTCACGGCGATCTCGGTACGTTCCTGCTCATCCGGTGCGACGGCTACCGGCCAACCCGTCGTCATCTGCGTGAAGCTGTTGCCACTGTCGGTGCTCCTCCAGAACTGCGTCACCACGCCGGTCTGTTTCACCGCATAGAGGGTCGTTGGATCCCCGGGCTTGAACTCAAGTTCCTGCCATGTGCCGGACTGCACTTGCGTGAAACTCGTTCCGCCGTTGTCGCTGCGATACAATCCCTGGTTGCTGCATACGAAGAGCTTCGTGTTGTTCGCGGGATGAAGGACGATGTCGCGGATGCTGTGCGATACCGAATTGAAGGTCGCATCGCCGACGATGTTCCAGTTCGTACCGCCATCGATCGTCTTGTACAACTTGCCTTCAGCGCCGAACCACACCGTGCTCGCGTTCGTGAAGTCGATCTCCACGCTGAGCACCTGGCCCACGAGCATGCCCTTGGTCATGTTGGTCCAGTTCAGTCCTTTGTCCGTGCTCTTCCACACGCCGCTGTTGGCCGTGCCGGCGAACACGATGTTGCCGTCCGTGGCGGCTTGTTCCACGGTGTACACATGCGCGGCACCACAGGCATAACTCTTCGCCACCGCGCCGTGGTCCCAATCAAAGGGGCCTATACAGCTCCAGTTCGCCGCGCGGGATCCCGCCAGTTCGTCCGTCGCGCTCAGGTAGGCGTGCACGTTGTCGGCATAGTCCGCCCGTTGCTGAGCATCCTTCGGCACAAGGTCATGGCCCAATTGGCGTTTCCAACGCTTGAAGTACTGCGTGTGGCTGTTCTTCTCGAAGCGGTGGGTGGCGTAGTAGGCCTCATAGGCCGCTTGGACAGCACCGGGGTCCGCGGCAGACGCGTACATCAGCTGCACCCACTCGGGTTGTCCCGATGCGTTGGCCGTGTAGCGCAGGGGTTCCAATTGTGCACTGGCGCTCAGCACGAGCAAGGCGAACACTACGATGACCGAAAGACGCTTCATGATGGGGAACTGAGGCGCACAAGTTGCG
>Ga0075152_10000860_pt1 | contig 22075 bp, 17 predicted proteins | sample JI61114C2DNA_FD_70964 | JGI IMG/M metagenome (GOLD analysis project Ga0075152, IMG submission 70964) | Wastewater effluent complex algal communities from Wisconsin, to seasonally profile nutrient transformation and Carbon sequestration -... | ecosystem: Engineered > WWTP > Effluent > Algae...
CACATAGGCAAACTTTCAGGTAGTGCGCTTATGGTGTTTAGTGTTGATAAAAATAGACGATTAAGAGGGCGCATAGTCAGAAGCGATGCCCCAGTAATGTTCAATTACTTCTTACTAGAAACAACTCGACGCATTGACCGGGCTGCGATCCTGGATTTTCCAGCGGCATCGACCTTGCCTGGTTACAATTTCACCATGACGTGGGACTATGGCGCCTCAAGAAACGGCAGCGATACCGTGGCAGAATTACTTCGCACAGAAGCAGCCTTGCGCAATCAACAAGCGCTCAATGCTAATGCCGGGGCACTTACAGCGGCGGATACCAAAGCAATACTGCGCCAGTCGAGTACAAATGCGGCGCTTCGCAATTCGAATACGGATGCCTCTTTACGTGCGGCCAATGCCGATGCTTTGATGATGCCAAAATTCGATACCAAAGTCTCAGCGCAGATTCTGCCCAAGCAGGTACCAGTAGAACTAAAGGCGTCACCTCTGAAGCTTGATACAGGTAAAAGAAAGAAGAACTAGCTCTTCTTGATTCAGGGGCCAATACAGTCTTAATTAAGTGGCTAGATCACTCTTAATTCATTGGCTAATTCACTCTTGATTTAGTAGCTAATTCACTCTTGATTTAGTGGCAGAGCCAGCCTAAGGCCTCGGCCCAATTGCCTGCGCATAGCGGTTGAGAGTGAGAGGACTCATTGGCTCTTGTTTGAGGAAGGATGGGTCAAGAATATACAATTTGCCGTCTTGAAGCCGCATATTCTTAAGCTGCCAATCAATTCTTATGCCACTACTAGTGAGGGCGTCACCAAAAGCATAGTACTGCTGGCGCAGCGCCACCATATCTGCACGAGTAAGTTCACCGGCAATTAGTTGAAACTGTAGATGATCCCCATCACCAATCTGCTCCATACGCAAAGCTGGGCTGCCATCCTTAGTCTTGCCTACTTCCAGAATCTTAGGTGTACGCACACCGATCGATTGAAGCTTCTCGTAAATGCCCTTTACAGCATCCATATTAGCCGTGCGATCAAAAAACACTTTTGTCACTGAGCCATCATTGTTAGAATAGACTTTGCCCTCATCACCTTCTCCAAGAAGTTTTCTCTGGTCAAAGGAAATGGGCTTTTCTTGCGGTGTTTTGATTCGCGCTGCTGTAATTGGCTCTACTCTAATTTGTTCTACTTTGCCAGATTGAGCTCCCATCTGTTCGAATTTAGCTGGTTGAGTGGAAGCGGCCTGGGCAACATCTGCTTGAACTTTTAGCGGCTGCGCTTTGGCAGAATCTAAGTTCAATGAAAAAGGGACACTGCCAACTCGTTGATAGCGGTAATGCGACGCCGCACCGCCGAAACCACCCAGAATGCCACCAAACATAGCAAAATCAGTGACACTTTTACCAAGCTCTTGCTGACTTGCCAGCCCTTTGCCACTGGTCAAGGAGCCTAGCTCAGCGCTAGTCAGTCCAGCTGGTATGCCACTGATAGCACCAATACCAGCACCCTTACCAACACTAGCAAGGAGACCAGACTCGGGCGTAACAGAAAATGCCCGAATCCCGCTAAGACCACGCGCAGAAGCTCCCAGCACCGCAAAAGTTCCAGCATCGGTAACAGCATTGCTCAAACGACCGGACAAAAAATCTCGGCCCGTCTCAACGGGAGTAAGTACGGCACCCATAAAAGCCCCAGTGGCTCCGCCTTCGATCGCATTAGAAGCGATTGAAGTGCCCAAGCGATTTCCAAAAGCTCCGCGCACAGCGGCCCGGCTGATCAGAAATGGCACAATCATGCCAACCGAAGCACCCGCCTGCTGCACGAAGGCCTCGGTTCTGTCGGTTGGCTTGCTTGGATTAACCAAATGCAGCTCTGGAAGAGATCTACCAACAACACTGCCGGCCAACTGCGATATACCGTTGACTGGGCGCTGAAGACCGGCGTCTAGCGCAGACGCTGCAAAGGAACCAAGCAAAGAATGCTCAGCCCGCGGAGACTCAAGTCCTTGCTCCGAACTACGGGTTTGACCGCGATCCATTGGCATAAGAATTACCTACAGTAATAGGTTCTTTGTACCCAAACTGCTGCTCGCAGGAAACTGCGCAAATTCTTAAATCAGGCAAATGGCAGAGACTAGCAGGAGAGAATTATACCCACGGAAACTGAACGTAGACGGGCGTAACGTAACACAGCAAATCGTTGTAAGTTATTGGAGGGTGAGCCAGGCAGGCATTAAGGAGTGAGTCGGGCGCACGCACCAAATTCTTAAACTGGTAGCAAAAGCCAGCCAAATACAATTGCAGATACTTTCGACTCACCCCATGACAATTTCCTTTTATAAAGGCAATGGCGCTCCTTATACTTCTAACGGGCAAGGGCTCACGGCGAGCAGTAGCATCAGGGTACTTTTCAACAACAGCCAAGGAACCATCTGCGGTGCTCAGCTCGTTGCAAGATGGTGAAACACTGTCTGTATTCAACGGGGTATGGTCAACTTCCACTTCGGCTCCACGAGCAGTTAGCTCCTCAGCCACAGGATGCAAACGTGCGGGCGTTTCACGACTACGCTTACAAATAGCATCTTGAAACAATTCGGATTGCAGCAACAAGGCCTCGTCGTTGATTTGACCACAGACAACGAGATTTAATTTGGTCTGAATCTCATAGGCTCCAGTTGGCGAAATTTCAGTTAGCCTAGCCAATTGAGCCGGTGTAAAAACAACTCTATTCTGCTTCAAGTAAATTGCAGCCATCCACCCCTTTAGGTTAGTGGTCCTTTCAAGTAGGGTGTTAGCTGTAAACCAAGTCTTATGCCGACATACTAAGCACTTAAAGGTACGTCCCCCCGGAGCCCGCACCACATTAGTACTAGAACAACGACACACTATACGCCCTTGCCCCTCAAGAAGCTGAAAGATCGCATCAGCAGCAGCAGCATCGGTCGGGATCCGCCGTTCAAATTCAGGCCATACATCACGCAATCGGACAACTTCAGCAGATTCATTTTCCATAACTCGTCCTCCTCGTTTTATTACAAACGTTGGAATAGAGGAATTAGTTCAATCCGAATTTGCCATCATCGACAAAAATCGCTATAGGAGGAAGAGGAAATTAAACCGACATCGCCTTAATCCGGAACCTTCAAAACTAAACCGATATCGCCTTAGTCCGGAACCTTCAAATCTAAACCGATATCGCCTTAGTCCGGAACCTTCAAATCTAAACCGATATCGCCTTAGTCCGAAACCTTGAAATCTAAACCGATATCGCCTTAGTCCGGAACCTTCAAATCTAAACCGATATCGCCTTAGTCCGGAACCTTCAAATCTAAACCGATATCTCCTTAGTCCGGAACCTTCAAATCTAAACCGATATCTCCTTAGTCCGGAACCTTCAAATCTAAACCGATATCTCCTTAGTCCGGAACCTTCAAATCTAAACCGATATCGCCTTAGTCCGGAACCTTCAAAATCAGAAATTACAGACGACAAGAAAGAAGCTTGAGCATTCGCTCAAGCTTCTTTCTTATTCTCAACTGCAGCCAGAATTATTTAGCTAGCAGGAACTACTTCGAACAAATAGTGCCCTAGTTCTTAAAGAACTTCTCCACCGAACTAAAAATCGATGAAAGCTTGCTAGTAGATTTACCCTGCTCAAGCTTAAAAGCAATCTCGTCGCATTTCTCAGCACGCTTGGCAATCTTCTCAGCTTGCTTTTCTGGCAGACCCGGCTCCAGGCTCGCATAAGCTCGATAGTGAAGAGCAGCTTCACGCAAAGGTGGAGCAGACTTGTTATAGAGCTTCTCCAAAGTTTCGGCCAAGCCCAAATGAGCAGCAGAAAGACGCGGATTGAGATAGGCGGCATTCCTGAACTGGTCAATTGCACTCGTCAGCTGTTTCTTCCGAGAAAGATCTTGCCCTAAAGTCAGCGCTTGCCGGGCCTTGTCACGGGCAGTCGCTACATTGTTCAAGCCTCGCTTAGAGCGAGCAGCAGCGTCTTCATCACTAAATGTGCCACCACGTTTATAGGCACTATCTGCGCTATCAAGATCGCGAATCATCAAAGCCATGTCAGCGACGGCAAACGCTTGAGCTGAAGTGGTGCAATTGGCAATAACTGTTTCAAAGGCTTGGGTGGCTTCTTGATACTTAAACTGGGCAAGACAAGCCTCAGCATAAGCAATTCGTTGAGGATCGTTTGTCGGCGTTCCGATAGTGGATAAATCTACTGGTTTTCCCGAAATCGCCCGCAACTTAGCATCGGCCAAACGCAATTCCATATCATTTGGATTTAACTGAATAGCCCGCTGAATGAAATTCTCGGCTGATTCAAAGTTGTTAGAGACGAAGAAGGCACCGTTTGCTTCCTTCTGAGCCTTGATCATCAAAGTTCTTGTCATGCCCTTAACAGCAGCAACATCTCCAGGAGCGAATCCCAAAACAGTTGTATATTCCTTCAAGGCATCATCAGTTTTCTCTAAACGCAAATTGATATCACCAGCACGGCGATGCAAATCTACACTATTAGGGCTCAGCGCTAGACCAGAACGCAAATCTCCAAGCGCCAACTCAAGGTCACCACGCGACTCCCGAATATCAGCCATGCGCAAATAAGCATCATCGCTTTCTGCTTTGATTAAAATAGCCGCTTGATACTCTTTAATGGCAGCAACGCGATTGTTCTGCAAGCGATAGACATCACCTAAGGCAATGTGCGCAGGTGCACTATTGTTGTTCAAAGAAAGTGATGTATTGAGTGATTTGTAAGCATCATCAAGCATGCCCTGATTCAAATAAGCCTTCCCTAGACCGTAGTGAGCGGCGGCATTATCCGAACGCAAACTAATTGCTGAGCCAAAGTCAGTCAGAGCAGCAGCAGTGTCTCCTAGTTTCAAGTCAATCAATCCGCGCTGAACAAAGGCAGAGCTATATTGAGGATCTAGCTTAATAGCCATGGACAAACTATTTTTGGCTTCTTTCAATCGCCCCTGTTCACGCTGAACCAAACCTAAAACGATATAGGCCTCGGCGGCTTTCGGATCCAACTTCAGAGCCTGCCTGCAACCAGCTTCTGCCGAAACAAGAGTGGCATCACGCTGAGAAATTACGGTCATTGATGATGACTGCAATCGATAGAGCTTAGACATCGACTGTCCGACAAGAGCCAACGGAGTTTTACTATTTACTTTCAAAGCCTTGGCAAACTGTTCATCCGCAGCATCGAGCTTATACTGCTGAACAAGAGCAAAGCCAAGCCCAGTTAGCGCCGCGGTATCTTTCGAGTTCTTATTTACGGCAACGCGAAATGCATCTTGCGCCTGCGCGTATTTCCCATCAAGTAGCAACTTTTCTGCGGCAACTACATCAGCCGACAATTTCCCTTTAAATAGTCTGTCTCGAAAAGCATGCGGAGAAGTACGCGAGCCAAGCGACAAAGTCTTTGCCGTACTGGCGGCTGCCGCTTTAGCCTTCTGCGCCCTAGCGCTCGGCACCACTAACGACACCAGACTCAAACTTAGTGAAAGGCTTAAAACAAACCCTGCTGAACGATTAAACAAAAGGAAAACCTCCTGGCTACTAAAGCATTTTGTCAAAATAGTCTTCAACAAGGTACCAAGTTTGGCACAGATTGGCACCAGAATCATGGCAGGGAAATAATCAATGGGCGGAAGCCAAGCCAGTGGCGGCATTGAGGCATTTCCACCAACGCAGATTAAATTACCTCGGAAACAAAAAACCGACTGAAATGCCAACTCCTTTGGCCACAAAAAAGGCAGCACAGCCACTCTTGAGCGCGTAGTCCAAGGATGCGGCCTTAAGCTAGTAATGAGAGCCAATACAGCGATCTACAAACGACCAAATTTGCAAATCACTGATTGGCCCTCGCGGGTGGTGCAGACGCCTAGTGGTAAGGAGCTGGATTCTCCCAACCAAAAGGTATCTACTTGCCTGTTGCCAGCCATACTCTGCATCAAGCCGAAGCTAATGCATTGCAGCGGCTAAGACATCTACAGAAACTAGAACTACGTTCTACTTATCTGTTGGTCTCATCTATTTCGCTAATAGTCTTAAATTCTGCGACTTTCAGCTAGACAAACAACGGCTATTCGAGTGCTGGAGTGCAATGCACTCTCTCAGCACCCTAGCCAAGGTTCGCTCGGCGCGGCAGGCGACGTAAGGATTATCGTCTTCCGCCAACTTTTCCAATAGATGCGTGGGCAAATGCGGGTTTTCCGCGAGCCCGTAGCGCACATCAACACTAACATCTTCAACAGCACGCTCAATTAAGCAAAGATGAGCGCTTGCATTCTCAGCTACTGCCAATCGTACCGATGGGTTACTATCACAGCCTAAAACTATGAGCAACTCAATCGGGGTGTGCTTATTTTCAGCTAGATGCAGTCTTACTTTGACATCGGCATGCTTGCAAAGCCGATGGAGCAGACCGCTAGCCAGCTCAAAATTTGAAGTATCAGGTTCCGTATACTGTTTCGCATCTATTTTCATTGTTAGCCTCCCTTAGGCCCCCTGTGTTAGTGCCAAACAATCTCGACACCACCCAATCTTCACGTTACGCTCACGTTGTGATCAAAAAGTGACCATTTGTGTTAGCCACGGTAAGAAACAAGATCCACAGATCTCAAATCAGTCAGATCAGACCGACAAAAGCGTCCTACGAAAAGCCAGGCACAGCAATGGTTTTCAGCCTCAAGCAAAAAGCGAAAAAATGGGTTAACATGGTTCGCATTCAAAATCCGAAGCACTTAAAACACGCACACACAAAGTCCAAAGCGAAAGCTAAAAACTATAAAAATGCACCAGATTTACTAATAATTTGCCAAATTCGCACGGCAAAACAGGTAGCGAAAAAGCAATAAGAAGAAGCAATGACAGAGTCAGAAATAATTAGCAGCGCGAAAATTGAAATCATCAAGCGGCTAGTCAATTTGTTGACGGAACACAAAGTGCCGTATCAATTCACTGGTGGCCTTGCTGGCAATATTCACGGCTCAAAATGGCCCCTTCACGACATCGACCTGGAGATGCCGCGTGCGCACATCGAATTAGTCGCTTACCTGCTTCGGCAGCATATCGTCTCGCCTTTGCGCTTCTATCAAGACGATGAATTTCAAATGGTAATGTTCAATCTGAAAATCGACGATATCGAAGTTGACATCAATCAAATCGAAGCACAGCAGATTTGCCACAAAGGGCAGTGGATTCCCCTAACAGTTGACATCAAGAGTGCCCAACTAATGCCTTTTCACGGCATGAAAGTGAGCGTCCAACCGCTAGAACAACTGATTGCCTACAAAACAATGCTAGGTAGAACCAACGACGTCGACGATTTAACTAAGCTACTCAATCTGTAAACGGAACTAAGTTCACTTTTTAACAGAACTTGCAAATGCGGCTGTAAATCAGGCTACAAATCAAGCTCCTGAATCCCTTGATCGTCTACTTGACAGTCAAGAATGCGAGGAGGCTTGCTTTCGGTTTCGACCCAATAACCCAAGCGCTCGCGCACCTGCGCCTTACGCTTCTCATGAACTATTACTAGCACCGACGAGCCCGCACCAGACAGGGTACAGCCCATGATCGGCTCGTTCATCAACTCTCGGCGCAATTTGGCAAGCTCTGGCACCAATTGAGCCCGATAAGGCTCATGCAATCTATCATCAAGAGCATCTTTAAAGGCTGACTCATCACGCCGAGCAACAGCGGCCACAAGGGATGCTACTTTCTGCACATTGAAGATGGCATCTTCCATTTTCACCTGCGCCGGAAGAACAGCTCTGGCATTTGCAGTAGTCAGACTAAACTGCGGCGAAACCACTAGCAGGTGCCACTCCTTAGGCCAGCTTAAGCGTTGTGTAACTATATTTTTACTAGAAGAGTATGACGAAGGGCTCGACACCACCATGTTGCCCAACAAACAGGCCGCTAGAGTTTCAGGATGTCCCTCCAGCATGCTGGCTTCGGCAAGCAATGTCGGAGCACTAGGAATGCGATCTTTTAAAACGCTCGCCGCCCAAAGTGCGCCGAGAATAGCCGTGGCACTTGAGCCTAGCCCAACACCAAGAGGAATTTCAGAATCAACGATAATTCGCACACGTTGCAGCAGATCATGATCGCGCTGCCAAAGTTTGCTCAAAATCGTATATGTCAGCTTGCCTTGCTCTTGCGCCAGACTGCTCTTGGCAATACTGCCTTTGAAAGTGATAAGAGGAATTCCTGGATCATTGTCATCAAGTACAAAAAATGACATGGTGCTATAAATGTTCAGCGCTAGACCGATACAATCCAGACCTGGTCCTAAATTGCTGGTCGAACCAGGAAGCCGAAGAGTAAACCTACGACTTCTATCAAACACCTTTTTCAAATCGGTCATGGCACAATAATGTCCAAATGTTCAACCCTAATCTATCCGAATTTCCGTCAGAGCTGCCAGAATAACTTTGTAATAGTAGCAACAAAAAAGCCATGAGACATCTAGTAACGGGCGGATCTGGCTTTCTTGGCAATCTAATCGCAATACATCTACTTGCCAAAGGTGAGGATGTAAGTATTCTCGACATCTGGGAAGACGAGCAGAGGCCAACGAAAGCAATTTTTTTTAAGACCAGCGTACTCAATAGAGAGGGCGTTGCCGCAGCAATGAAAGGTGTCGATATCGTGCACCACACCGCCGCTCTAGTGCCTCTGACAAAGTCGGGAGATCTCTTTCGCCAGGTCAATGTAGAAGGCACAAAAATCGTTGCTGAAGAAGCCGTGAAGGCCGGTGTCAAATGCTTTATTCACACGAGCTCTTCGGCAATCTTTGGCTGCGCTCCCTGCCCAATTACTAATGCCACCCCGACCATGCCAGTAGAAATTTATGGAGTAAGCAAACTGGACGGGGAGCTAGCCGCTAGAGAGATTGCCGACAAAGCAGGAATGCCACTAATAGCGGTGCGACCAAGAACAATTATTGGCGATGGCCGCCTTGGCATTTTCCAGATACTGTTTGACTGGATCAAAAGCGACATAAACGTCTACGTCATAGGTTCAGGCAAAAACAAAATCCAATTCCTCCACGCCCAAGACCTAATTGACTGCTACTTAATGTTGGTGGAGCTAAACAAGCCGGGACTATACAACGTAGGCACAGACCGCTTTAACGAAATTGGTCAGTGCCTAGAAAGCCTTGTTATTCACGCCGGCTCAAAGGCAAAAGTCAAACGACTACCGCAGGCCTTAACCGTAGGCACGCTGCAGGCACTCGACTCAGTCAAGCTCAGCCCCCTGGCACCGTGGCACTACCTGACTTATGGCGAAGACTTCTATTTTGACATCGAGCCGCTGAAGCAGCTTGGCTGGCGGCCGAAATATTCAAACGACGAAATGCTTGCCGAGAGTTACGATTCTTTCATCGCCAACTACGACACCCTCATGGCAGCGAAATCATCTTCAGCTCACCGCAGGCCGCTAAAAGAGCAAATTCTCAAAGTTTTAAAAGTGGTATCACGTTTTAGTTAAAATCCGACCTACAGTGGGTATGAAACACCAATGACTAGCGGAAGAGGGCACAGTGGACGCCCTGATGACAATTCCCATAGCGCCGACCACAGCCAAAATGCTGACGACTCAGCCCGCACTGCCCTAACCCTTGAGGCACTTGCTACAAGTCAGCCTAGCGCCGGCAACAATAGTAAAGACGGCAGAAATGACAAGCATGAAGATATAAGCGATTCTACGGTTGCGCTGATTGCGAAGGCTGAGAAAGCTGAGAAGACTGAGAAGGTTGACGAGCAAACAAGCGATAAACCAGACAGAGTGCCACTAGAAAGAGAAAAGATAGAAAGAGAGCAACTAGACAGGGCCAAAGACGACTTCACTCTCAAGCACCAAATTCTTATCTCACATGATGCGACTGGCAAACAGCTTACCTACACCGTACGCAGCGGCGAACGCAACATTGATATTCTCACTTCAGACAACACGATAGAAGGCCTAGCCCAAGCAGAAAAGAATCTTGAAAGGCTGACAGAAGCAAAAGAAAAGCAATTAAAAGCCGATTTTAAGCTGCGCTTCAGCAAGGACAGCGAAGAAGTAGTTGGCCAAGTTGCCATCGCCCCTGATGGCACAGTAACACACGGCAAAATGATCTACGCCAGGGCTCCCTATTTGAGTGAACTCTACAGCATCGAAGGCGTAATGGAACGCGCCACACCGTCTCAACTAACAAGAGACGGCAAAGAGGGAGTCAAATTCTACTTCCTCAAAGATTCGCTTTACCAAGACGATCACGGTGCTTCAGCGACATACAGACACAGCGACAAAGAAAACAAACCAGCCATCTACGTTGGCAAAGATGGCATTGGTGCCACTCTTGTGAAGAAGGGCGACCACTTCGAATGGCAAGGCGGCATTGACGCGCATATGGTGCTACATGAGTTCTCTCACAACTCACAATTTCGACTGGGTATTGACGAAGAGCAAAAGCTCATTCAATTTTCTAATCGCTGCGGCTTCGCCCCTTTCCTGCGACCAGGCACAGATGAAACTATCTGGGCGCTGAGAAGCAAAGATGGCAAGCTTTATCGCCACGACAACGAGGCAGGCGGCTGGCAGCAGATCGACGAAAGCGGCAACCTGGTTAAATCAGACGGCTCAGCTAGTGGCAAGACCACAATTCTAGACGACATAGAAATGGCAAAAATGGCCGCAGTCCGGCCACCAACCTACTACTTCGACAATCCAGTAGAAATGGCCGCAGAAGGAATGGCCATGCTTAAAGAGAGTGCCAGCAGTAGAAAAGAACTGCTTACAACCACACCAACCTTTTACCAGTTCATGAAAGAGCAAGACCAAGAAGATATAAACCTCGCTTTCGGCCTAGATAAAAACGGACAGGCAAAAATGATCAGGCGACCGGATGGCAAATTGACCACAAATGATGAAGCTGCAAGAAAACAGATTCTCCAATTTGAGCAGTAGCTAGACCAAATCTAGCGCAGCATCCTTCGAGCGAAATGATAAAAATAAGTAGCCAAACGAAGGGCCTGTTAATAGGTCAAACAGGCACAGTACTTGTTTGCCTGCTACAATCTTGAGGTTCCACGCCTCGAGAGAAACTATGTCTGCCAATTTTTCGCACAGCCGGGTTAAATCAAATATGTCTTTCAACCCGCTTACAACTTCAACGCTTGCACTGTTATCTCTGGCAATGCTTTCGCTCTCGGCTTGCTCTCCAGCTCAACCACCGGCACCGAAAGCCCCAGAAGGCTTTGTTGCCGGCAAAAAAGAAGATCCTGAGTTAGCGAAAGTCAAAGCCGATGCCCAGGCAAACTGGAAAGAATTCGTAGAGGCCTTCAACGTCAAGCAAAAAGGCGAGAAGTTTGCCATCAACTCGTGTCTTTATGATGACAAGAAATCTGAATTTAAATGGATTGAAGTCGACAAAGTCTATGACGACAAAGTCGTCGGCCATTTAGAAAAAGATTCTGTCTATTTGCCCAACGTTAAAGCAGGAATGGCGGTCACGGTTCCGGTTGCCGATATTGAAGACTGGGCCTTCGTTGACGCTCAAGGCAAGCAACACGGCGGCGCCTCGCAAGCAATCCTGCAAAAGCGCGCCCAAAAGTAATTACTGCCAGGCTGGCCCAACTGGACCTATCGGGGCGCCAGGCGGTGAGCTGGCAATGGGCTCCACCGGCTTCTTCAAGATTGCAGCCACGGCATTTTTGTTAAACTTGGCCGCTTCCAACATGGCTAGCAGGTTTTGCGCTTTCTCAAAGTCGAAGAAGGCCTGGTCAAATTGCCCCAGGCAATAGTAGGCAAAACCCCGATTATAGAAAGCTTGAGCACAGCGTCCATTGATTTTGAGGCATTTGTCATAATTGGCGATTGCTCGTTGCAACTCAAGCCCAGACTCTGAACGCCAGGACGGGCCACGCAACGCCACCAACTGCGATGCCAAACTTTGATGAGCCAAACCGCGATTATAATAAGCCTGAGCTAGATTTGGCTTGACTTTGAGCACTTCAGAATAACAAGTAATAGCTTCTCTAGCCTGACCCGCTATGGCGAGCATTGCCGCCTTGTTATAGAGTGCAAGTATCAAATTTGGACTAGCTTTGTACGCTTGCTCAAAATTAGCTAGGGCCCTAGCTCTATCGCCAGAGATTGCCTCTTTCACGCCGTCGTGATACAAGATTTGGCCTTCTTCAGTGACATCATTGGCGCTACCACCAAGACCAGCAGCTCCAGCCGGAGCAATCAGCCCACCGCCACTAGCAATTCTGGCGTCCTCACTAACTTGCAGCCCCTGACTCGGGGCCTCTTCACAAGCCTGGGCGTCAGCAGCAGTCAGGGCAGCGGCAGCATTAGGAGAATTACTTAAGAAGCTACCCGGGTCTTTGTTCATGGCGAAATAAGCCGCGCCAAAGACCAGTACCAAAATCAGTAAACTAAGAGTCAAGGCCACCGAGCGATTGGCTGGCTGAGGCGGTTCATGGCCAGCCACTTGAGCTTCGAGCTTATCGTAAGCCTTGTGCGCAGCCATTTCAGAAGTGTCAGTAATAAGAGCATCTAGCTCTGCCAAACACTGCTCATCAAGCTCAATCTTAGATTTAGCCGCGGCTGTAACTTCATCGGCTTTAACCTGTTGGCCACTAGCAATAGCAGCAGCATAAACAGCATCGTAAAATTGATCTGAATCAGGCACCGCATGCTCCTGAAGACGCTTCGATTCAGCTTCTACAGACTGGCGAATGGCGCTCTCAATCAGAGTTTGAGTGCGCTGCATCCGCTCGTGCACAGCCGCTAATCGCTTTTCCACAACACGCTGGGGTGGCGGCTTAGGACTTGTCTCTCCCAGCCCAGCCAACAATTCTTCGAGCTCAGGCAGAGTCTCTACCCCAGCCTGCATGCGAGTAAAATAAGCACGAAAACGAACCGAATCACTCAGTGCATCGTAAGCCATATTGGTGATCGAGAGACGTTGCTCGCATAATTGCTTTTGATCAGCTGGAGCAGCTAACATCTTCTCGCGCCAGAGAGCGGCTCGGCGGTCACGCGCAGCCCGCAATACCTTCCTTGAGGCACCAGCGGGAACTGCTAGCACACGGCGAAAATAGATTCTAAGCGTTGACTCGTCCATATAAAACCTTGATCAGTCATACTTTAGTCGTACAGAATTAGAGGGCATAGTAACCGGGCCGAGTTAACTGGCTCGATTCTGGGAAGATTTTAGCTGGCAGGAACTCTCTTTACTAGGCATGAACACGGTTGCAATTTTAGATGAATGATCCCGCCTTACAGCCTGAAAACTCGCCCCCAGGCGCGAAAGGCAACTCGGTAACTCTCGGTAGAATTATCAAGTCAAAGGGAACCATTGTTGTCGGCGGCTTTATTATCAGCCTCTTGCTGCTTGTCATGACAGCAAAAAAGATTAATTGGCAACTTGTCCACGATGCTTTTGCCTCGGCCACATGGCTACCATGGTTGCCATTAGCAGTGGTCACCTATCTCATCGGCATGCTCTTGCGAGGCTTAAGGCTGAAACAGCTAGTCAGCACAGAAGCCAGCCTGACCGTAAGCACGGCCAGCAACATCATCGCTGTCGGCTACGCCACCAACAATATCTTGCCGGCCCGCTTAGGCGAGTTCGCTCGCGCCGGTATGCTTGCGGAGAGAACGGGCCTACCCTACGCGCTCTCTCTGACGGTAACCTTTCTCGAGCGATTGCTCGATGGCCTGACAATTTTGTCCTTATTTGTTCTCGCCATTTTCGTCACCCCCACCGATCAATGGCTGAAACCAGCAGCTATGGTCGCTGGTCTACTTTTTGGTTGTGCCCTTCCTTCCGTTCTCATGCTAGCCTTCGCACCGCAGCTATCACTTTCGCTGGCATCGCAGCTCAGCATTCACCTGGGGAGGAAATGGCATACCCGCGCCCTTGCTCTAGTCACCCAGGTTACGAGAGGTCTGAGCTGCCTACGCGATGCCTCTACAGCTCTTTCTGTTCTGGCGACGAGCTTTGTTATCTGGATAACCGAAGGCCTGATGTTCGCCTTGGTGATGCCATGCTTCAACCTGCCAATTAGCCTGGTGAAAGCAATTGCAGTGATGGCCTTCACCAATCTCGGCATTCTAGTGCCATCAAGCCCCGGCTACATCGGCACTTATCACGTCTGCTGCAAGACTGCACTACTGGCGGTGACAGGAAGTGAGACGACACAAGTAACGAATAAGGCTGTTGAACAAGCAGCAGTGCAAACATATCAGTTAGCCAACATGCCATTCTTAAGCAACAGCATTGGCAATATTTCTGAATCGACTGCTTTGTCTTATGCCGTAGTGGTGCACTTGGTTTTCTACATCACAGTGACAATTTGGGGCGTAATCGCCATGGCTCGCTACGGCCTAGAACTTGGCACCACAGCCGCTCTCGCATGGGAAGCCAAGCCCATCACCAACCTACCTGAAACTGAGGCTATGGCCGTTATCACCTCAGTGCCAACACAAAAGCAGAGCAATCACTGTTTTAAAATTACACCATTTTGGCTAGCAATAGTTGACTCATCAGTGCCTACTGGCTCCCTGGTGCTCAGTGCAAAAGAACGCAGCGAAGCGGTCACCTATGCTACTCAATTTGTCTGTTCTGAACTAAGCGCCTTACCATCATCCTTGCGCATTCTCTTTAAGATAGGCATCCTCGGCTTCCGTTCAATTACTATTGCCTCGAATCTTTGCCCTTTCGAAAATTTGTCTAGCGAGAGACAGGCGAAAATAATCAACGCTTGGTCGTACGGACCAATAGGGACAACGCGCAAACTCTTTAAGCCATTGAGAAGCCTGGCTCTGCTGGCCTTCTTTGAGCATCCCGCTATACTGGCCGCGCTGAACACATCGAATGACCCATCCGAAAAATTTAAATCAAGTACAAACGCCTAAACGAAATTTGCCGCTAAATCAGGTTCCAAAGAAAATGACCGCTCAAGAGCTAGACACCAGCAGAGAAACACTGACAAGCAATAAGCCATTGCGGGTGCAAGTGCTAATTATTGGTAGTGGCGCCGGCGGTTCTACCACAGCAAACGTTCTAGCTGAGCAAGGCTTTGAAGTTGTCGTTCTTGAAGAAGGAGAACGCCACACCGTAGCCGACTATGGCCAATCACCAACCAAGGCGATGAACCTGCTCTATCGCAATCGCGGCATCATGCCGATTATGGGTAGCGTGCCCATCGGCTACGTAGAAGGTCGTACTTTGGGCGGCAGTACTGAGATCAATAGTGGCTTCTGGCATCGCTTGCCTCCCGAGTTTCTGATGCGCTGGCAAGCCCGCTTCAACCTCTCTGATTTCACCCAAGACTCTCTTGCTGAGCACTTCGAATGGGCAGAAAAAATATTATCAGTAGGCCTGCACCCTGGCCCTTGGCCAAAATCGACAGAGGTTTTCAACCGTGGCGTAGAAGCAATGCAGTGGTCAGGGCAAGAAGTGAAACGAGCGGCAAGCGGCTGCGAAAACAACAACACTTGCTCAGCCGGATGCCCAAAGGGGGCAAGGCAGGGAGTTAGTCTTAGTCTCATCCCTGATGCTCAAGCCAAAGGAGCAAGGTTCATAACCGGCTGCAAGGCCAAGCTATTACTAAAGTCTCGGGGGAAAATTACAGGTGTACTGGCCGAAATTCACAAGCCAGATAGCACCAGCGATCTTGTGCGCATCGATGCCGATCACATTTTCGTCTGCGCTGGCCCCACTCAAACACCTAGCCTGTTGCGAAAAAGCGGCATCAAAGAACACATAGGTGATACCTTCCAAATCCACCCAATGCTTAAAGTTTCAGCGCTTTTCGACGAAGAAATAAACGCCCAGCACAGCGTCATGCCACTGCTACAAGTAAAAGAATTTTGGCCTGATATTTCACTCGGGGGTTCGTTCTTCTCAGTTGGACATCTTGCTCTCAACCTCGGAGATAACTGGCTAGCCAATCAGAATGTCATCCAAGACTACAAACGCATGGCCACATACTACGTAGCGGTGCGCGGCACAGGCCGTGGAACGGTGCGCACATCGCCTCTGGGTGATGGAGAACCAGTATTGAAGTACGAGCTGTCAGATGTCGACATTCGTCATCTCAGCCAGGGCCTAGCTAGACTTTCATCACTGCTGCTTTCGGCAGGAGCTAAACAAGTTTATCCCTGTGTCCAGGGCCTGCCCCAGATTAGCTCAGAACTAGACGCCGTGCGCTGGCTTGACGAAAACCTACCGCGGTCACTGCTGAGCCTCACCACCGTTCACGCCTTCTCCACCTGCCCTATTGGTGAGAAAGTGGAACATTGCGCCGCCGATTCTTTTGGCAAAATTCACGGTTTCGAAAATCTATATATTAACGATGCCAGCATGTTGCCAGACTCGCCAGGAATAAACCCCCAAGGCACAATCATGGCCATGGCAAGACGCAACGCCCTGCACTTTGCCGACCTTCACAGAGGACATTAAATGACAGACCTTGCCATAGACCTCTCAATAGTGACAGGAGTGCCAGGCTGGCTCGGCTCCAACCTCGTCCAGGCCTTGCTAAAGGGGCTACCAGAAGAGACCACCTCCCAGAGCCCCACTCTGCTCAAGCCCCAAGCCCGCGCAGTGCGCGCCCTCTGCCTCAGAGGAAGCAATACAAACGAATTAGCCGAACTTGGTAGTGGTCTCAGCTTTATAGACGGCGACCTGGCAACAGGCGAAGGTTTAGAGGCCCTGACAGAGGGAGCGCGGGGGGCCACCGTCTTCCATGTTGCCGGCGTGATCCACCCCAGCCATGGCCGCAAAGAATTTTACGACGTCAATTTTGAAGGCACCAAACGCCTCCTTACTGCCGCAATTAACGCTGGCTGCAAGCGCTTCATTTACGTCTCCTCCAACTCACCGATCGGCTGCAACACCAGCTCGCAAGAAGCAGACATGTTTGATGAAAAGTCGCCATACAACCCTTATATGCACTACGGGCGCTCAAAAAAGATGGCCGAAGAGCTTGTAAATGCTGCTGGCCGCAAAAGCAGCTTAGAAACAGTGATTATCAGACCGCCATGGTTCTATGGCCCCCGCCAGCCTTTGCGCCAAACCATGTTTTTCTCAATGATTAAAAACGGCAAAATGCCCATTGTTGGTAGCGGCGAAAACCTCCGCTCAATGGCCTATGTGGACAATATCTGCCAGGGCCTGTTGCTCTGCCAACAAGTAGAGCAAGCCAAGGGAAAAACCTATTGGATCGCCGACCAGCGGCCTTACACAATGAATGAAATCGTCGACACCGTAGAACGAGTGCTAGAAAACGACTTTAATATCAAATGCAGCCACAAGCGCATGCATCTGCCAAACTTGGCCAGCGACGTGGCATATATTGTTGACAGCACACTACAGGGCTTCGGTCTCTACCATCAAAAATTCCACGTACTTTCAGAGATGAATAAAAATATCGCCTGTAAAATTGATTTAGCCCAAACTGAACTAGGTTACAATCCACAAATAGCCTTAGAAGAAGGAATGAGAAGAAGTATCAAATGGATTCTCGATCATGGTCAAACCATTTAAACTGCTAAAAAATTGAACGCGCAAAGTCAAAGAGAGTAGAACTGATGACCGGATCTAGCCCAAAGAAAGAAAGCAAAGCGGCAGAAAAAGCAGCACCCGCGACAACAGCGGATGGAAGCAAAGGCGCAACTAAAAAGGCAACTAAAAATGCTCCAGCGAAAGCAGCAAGCAAGGGCGCGGCCAAAGCAGCCGACAGCAAGCCTGCAGAGAAAAAGTCCAGTAGCAAAACGCAAATAAACCCTACAGTCGCACCCGAAGCTATCAGCGCGGCCGCGCGACTGCTTGAGCTTTCCGACAATGGCAAATGGAAAGAATTATACCCTCCCCTGGCGGACGAAAGCCGCTCACTCTCAGCCTTGCGCGCAGATCTCGCTGACGTTCCGGTTCTCTGCGCCGACGGCAAAGTTACCAATGTCTATCACAAGATAGAATCTGAAGCACTCTTAAAACGCCAAGACAAAGACATAATTTGGCGCTGCCTCACTCTGGTGCGCGAAGCCTACCTCAAACTAGAAACAGCAGAAACCGATGGCGCCCACCGCGGCTATCAGTGGAACATGAACTGGAAGCACACCCGGGCAGAACTAGACCAGGTCTACGAAGCATCTAAGATTCTCAACTTAAGCTCTGATGAAATGCGCGATGCCATCATCGCCTCGATCTTCTCAGATGCAGTAAAAACTCGCGGCAATTTTATCATTCACAACATTCACGGATCGCAAGCAGCAGCCCAAGCCCTTTCATATCTCTGGGATGATGGCCAGGAATGCATGAAATCGGTGGAGCGAATCGTCTTAGCTATTAAGCAGCACCAAATAGCACCACCAAGCTTTATGGCTAACACCGTAGCAATAATGCTAAGCAAAAAACTCAACCTCGATCCCTTTGAGCGCTACAAGTTCAGCCCCGGCAATCCAGACCCACTGCGCAATCGCCACCAGCACCTGGTCTGCTCAATTCACAACAAAATCAAAAATCCATTCGACAAACGACACTTAACCAAAGATCTTGGTCTAATAAAGTTCACCCCAGATGAGCATGAAATTCTCAAGCTCATCGCCATTGATGAATGGTACGTGCCTCACCCCGATGTCGAGGGTTCAAAAATTGCCCACGCCCTGATTGCCGGAGACCATTCAATCAATTACAACAACCCTGATGGCTTTGCCAAAATTGCCTTAATCAGAGGTCCAGCCACAGAATCTATGTTTGAAGATGCCACCATATATGATTCGCTAGAATCAGCCATGGCAAGCTTTGCCGATTCATTCAACATACTTTTGCCCGAAGTAAAAAACCTTGCTCTTGTGGGCATTCGCCGCACCCAAATGGCGGTTATTCGCGTACTGCGCATCATGACCGAATTACTTAGTGGTGTCACTGTCGGCCCCAGAGACAGCCTGCACTTAATCACCGGCAGCGAAAGAGTTGAACTGGCAATGGAGCGAGCTAGACAGAAGCAACCAGATGTCTTTCATACCGATGCCGCTTTCAGCTCCGAAACTGGCCACAAGTATCGCAATCGCTCGATGGAGCGCGTTGGCTCTATATTGCAAGAATGGCAAAACGAGTATGGCGACATTCCCTTCAGCCCACGGCCAACAGGCCTGGTTGAGCCTGGCCCCGGCCGCCTACCATTCTGGAATGTACCGCTAAAGTATCCCAAACGCGGCAGCAATGGTGAGCAGCTAATCGACACATTGACTCATCACGAGCAAACACAATTCGCCTTCGCCATGAGAATCAGAGAAATTGCCGTGGAACTTCTGAGGGCTGAGCAGTGGTTTTACAGCTAACCTGGCAGAAACTCACCACTAAGGCTACATACTCTAGAACCATTGTCACTGTTGCGCTGTCGCTATCATCTCTCTGCACGCTTTGCTCGCCTTGCCAGGCTGCACCGACAGGAGCTGCAAGCACGAATACAAATACTAGAACAAAAACACAGACAACAACTGCAAAGAGTACCAAGGGCCAAATAGTAAATTTCCCCCGGGGCTTTTCTATCGGCACACTGACAATTAGTCAATCCAAAGGCCGACTAGACTCATTCGCCCCACTAGGTCCGGCCCAGGGCCGCATGGTATTCAACGATAAAGACTGTTACGCCCTCGATGCCAATCATTTATTCTTCCAGCATCCAGAGGTACTAAAAGACATTCCACCCGATTGCCTAGACAGCATTCGCATGCGCTTCTCCTCATTTGATGACGCTGAAGATGGACTCTGCGACAAGGCCATGAAGTACGTAGCAGGCCTTACAGGTTTGAAAAAGCTCAACCTGGATCGATCTGAAGTCACGGACGCAGGACTCTCCCAAGCCAAGACTTTAGTCAACTTAGAGAGCATGACTCTATTTTCGACCTTAGTAAGAGGCAAAGCCTTCAAAGACTTAGGCGGTCTAAAAAAGCTACATACCATCAACATTCCACTGAATGAACTTACTCCTGACACCTACGAACTATTCAGCGCCTATCCCAAGCTAACCACCCTCGATGTAGGCCGCTGCCATCCGAGCGAACAAGCCATCAAAAGCATTGCCAAATGCACAAACTTGATAGACCTCGACGTTTCAGGAAACCGCACCGTAAACGATCGTACGATCAAATACCTCACGACGTTGAAGCAATTGAAATCTATTCGCTTACACGGCACCAATGTCTCCCTAAATGGTCTAGCAGAGCTAAAAGATCTCCCCTTAAAGCAAATAGTGCTGCCCGAAAGAGAATACGAGAAAGACAAACTAGATGCTCTGAGCAGGCTCTTTCCGCATACCAGCTTGATTAAGAAGGGCCATAACAAACTCACTGGCGGCGACGAAGCAATTTTTGCACCGCTGCATTAGGATTGATTGCCGAGTTCGCCAGATTCTAGTCAATGATCGATGGGGTTGCAGCGTCTTGTTAAATCGCCGACTTAAGCACTTGAAGCTTACGCTGATTCTATTCTGCTCCGCAACAATTATTCCAGTGTGCGCCAATGCAGAGTTTGATAGATACGACAAAGCTGGCACTGAAGCATATGAGCACGGGAAATATGCTGAAGCTGAGACATTATTTTCAAAGGGGCTAAAAGCAGCAGGACAATCAGGCCTTGACCAACTTGAAGTAGCTACGGCTCAAAACAACTTGGCTGAAGTCTACAGGGCTCAAGCCAAATACTCCAAGGCTGAACCGTTGTACAAGAACTCTTTGGCTATACGAGAGCAAACACTGGGGCCAAATCATCCCGCAGTAGCGACAAGCCTGAACAACCTAGCTTTGCTCTATGTTACCCAAGGTCGATACGCCCAAGCTGAGTCATTATTCAAGCGGTCTCTAACAATCGTTGAAAAAACCCTTGGCCCCAATCACCTAGATGTATTGAAAAGTTTGAACAACCTAGCCATCGTCTACTACAGGCAACGCCGTTACGCCGCAGCAGAATCGCTATTAAAACGCTCTGCATGCTTACGAGAAAAAACACTTGGTCCAAATCACCGAGACGTAGCGACAAGCCTAAACAACCTGGCTGAAGTCTATTGCAAACATGGCAAGTACACAGATGCCGAGCCTTTACTAAAACGCACTATTGCAATTGACGAGAAAGCGCTCGGCAAAGATCACCCTAATTTAGCCACAGATCTAAACAATTTAGCTGACCTCTACAGAATCATTGGCAAGTACGCAGCTGCTGAGCCGTTGTATAAACGCTCTTTGACAATAAGAGAGAGGGCGCTCGGTCCAGCACACACAGATGTAGCGGCAAGCTTAAACAACCTGGCGGTGCTCTATGCGGCACAAGGAAAGTACGCAGTGGCAGAACCCTTGCATAGGCGCGCTCTAGCAATCGACGAGAAAGCACTAGGTTCAAATCACCCTGATGTAGCCGCAGATCTAAGCAACCTAGCCTCGCTTTTGCGCAAGACAAATAGAAAAGTAGAGGCAGCTAAACTAGAAGCGCGAGCTAATGCAATCATGACTGCTAACTACTCTTTACGACCAATATTGAACAAACAATAGAGTACTTCGTCTAGCGAAGGAGTGTGGAAGACTGACCTAGCTTTGCTGGTCTTGAGGCCGTCGTAGTACTCGCTTGTTTGAATATAGGAATAGGGAGGATTGTCGCGAAAAGCATCCGTTGAACCGGCGAATATAACGGCACCAGAATTACCATATGGCACTACGATTGGATTTTCCCGCGCGTAGTGAAGCTGGCCTACCACTGTAAAAGCTGAAGTGCTTGGATCATAAAGTTCAACAGTTGAGGTCAAATGTTCGTCAGAGTTACTAAAGCTGCGGGTTGTGGATCCTCCAACGATCAAGACTTTTCCATTATGCAACTCTGCTACAGCATGACCGCGGCGTCGCTTGTTCATGACACCTGCGACACGAACGAGATTTAGCTTAGGATCAAATATCTCCGCTTGACGCAAGTTAATCGTGTCTTGTGGCGAGCTGCCACCAGTAATGAGTACACTTCCATCACGCAAAAGCGTCATAGAATGAGAGTGGCGGGGCAGT
>Ga0075152_10000862_pt1 | contig 22069 bp, 24 predicted proteins | sample JI61114C2DNA_FD_70964 | JGI IMG/M metagenome (GOLD analysis project Ga0075152, IMG submission 70964) | Wastewater effluent complex algal communities from Wisconsin, to seasonally profile nutrient transformation and Carbon sequestration -... | ecosystem: Engineered > WWTP > Effluent > Algae...
CCGGTCCGGGAATGAGCTTGGCCACCTCCACCTGCACCTCCACAATCTTCTATACTGGCACCTGGCGAATAACCTCCACAGGCCTCTCGACAATCTTCTCGACTATCTGAGGCGGCTTCAACTTTTCGTTGGCTAGTTGTTCCCTCAACGTTGCTAGTTCGAGATCCAGCTTATGCTTATCCAACTACAGCTCACGGATTCGCCGTTCGTACTACCTTTGTCGATTTTCCAAATCGCGGTAGTTATCCAGTTCCAGTTGCAACCGCCCTCGTTCTCTTTCGCTTGCATTCAGCTCATCCGTGAGCTTGCTAATCTTCTTAAATAGCTTCTTGATACAGTCCTTATCCTTTTCGTCCTTTTCTATGCGCACTTCGATCTATTTCGTTCGAGGCTGCTGCACCGTGAGGTATTCGCTGCTGTAGACTGCTGACTTCTTGGTTGGGATTTCAATTGGGGTGAACTCCTCTACCTGCCTCCGTACTGCCTTGGCTTGGAAGGTGGTGCCACGGGGGCTGCCCATTGCAGTAATCTAGAAATCGAATTTTGTTTTGCTGGTGTGCTTGGCTGTCTTAGGAGTTCGCCTTTCTAGAATTATGGGTGCTTGCAACAGTTTGTTTGTACTACATCCATTCGAGCAACACTTTCCGTGCTGGCAGCTATTGATCTGCACTGTTAGCGGTTTATTGCTGGTCGGTTCGGCATCGATAACGAGCTGTTTGAGCTGCTCCAGTTTGGTGCGGGTGGTTGATGGCCTTGCTTCGGTGTTGCTGCGATATTGCTGCTACCGATCCCTTTCGGCCATACTACGATTTAAATTGGAGTGATAATCAGCTGTTTATTTATCCGAGCAGGCGTACCATAGTGCTGCTCAGGCTCACGGAGGTGCAAGACAGCACCGACAGCTCTCGTTCGTACTTGAGCAGCGCTGGCTTGGAGGCTGGATTTTTTGCAAGATTCATCAGGACAACTGCTGACAGCTCGCAGATTCTTTGGTTCTTGGTACCCGAACTCAAGAGTGCCACGACCCTTGATAGGAACCTGAAATCGTTCATAATGAGAGTTTGAATTTCGGGGACGTTGCTCATATTTGCAAACACCTATATGACAGCCTCCCGAATTTACTGGCTGGGGGAAAGAAACAGAGAAGACAACACATCCTTGTTGACAGTGATGATACCCTCGACACTTGGGTGGTTATCGTCCGAAAGTACTCGTAGAAAATCCAGTGCAATCTCCACCTCCTCCATCCGATCCGAGTTGAGGAGCAGGTAGATGCGAGCTATTGCAGGCTTGGGATCCCATCCTATTTTCAGCAGAAATGCCATGAAATCCAGGATATTCTTGGTGCATTCCCTATCATGCCCGCTCTGAAATAGTTCAAACAGCAGTTCAAAGAGCTTGGATGTGAGCAACGGCTGGAGATTACACACATTCATGCTGAGGTTCCTGACCAGGAGGGTAACCATCCGCAGTGATTCCAAATGGACTGCCGATTTACACGGAAGCATTTTTCGCACGCAGGTGGCCAGTGCATCGAGGATTGTTGGGTACTGCTCGAACTTGAACTGTACGTGAGTGTTCATGCTGTAGAGCAGCAACGTGTTCAGTGAAAACACGAGTTACGTCTGCGAGCCAGACAGCAAACCGAGTTCTATACGCTTGAGATCCAACAGATACGGGTACATCTTACTCCGTTTGATGAAAAGCATCTGCTGGTTGCGGTCAGCTCGCTCGTAGTGCTTGTTGAGTTCCACTTCTAATTCACCGATGTTACGTTGGGTGTCTTCGCGCTGACCTGGAATTCGCTGCGGACCGAATCTATATTACTTCTGTTCGTCGTTCTTTGGTTGCTTCCGCTGACGACCAGCCACCAACTCTGGTAGCTACGTATCATCATCTTTTCCGAAGTAGAACTTCTGTTCGTAGGCCAGCAGGTAGCGCTGATAGTGATTCTTAAGAGTAAAGCTGGCTGAGGTGCAGCTGGAGGGCAGTCCAAATTCATCCACGATCTCTTTCCACAGCTTGTGGTTGGAGACTGCCTGACCTCCTCCCCTCCGGCATACGCTCTTGTATAACTTTAGCAGATCCAGCTCCTGCCCACCGATTTGGGGGATCTTCATCTGCGTGATGCCTTTGCTTTGCCAAAACTCTCTCAGCATTTGACGAAAGCGCATTTAGTCGTCGTGATCCGGCATGCCCATCATTTTGCTTTAGAAAAAAACCTATTACTTTGGCAATGGTGGCAAATAGCACAATCCAAGCAAAGCCGAGCTTCGGATTTCACTGAAATTCGTGCAACTTAGAGACCGAGACCTGCTTAGCGAGATAATAAAACTCCTTATTTACTGACGTCAACATAAAACGGATGGGCGGGAGTTTGAAATTTTCGATGGTGTTCAACAAGCCAACACAACAAACGGTGGTCGGGTGAAATCAGGCAGTATTCTCTAAGCCTCTTCGGATGTGTTCATACGATTTGTTTGTGCAAATTTGAAGTAAAAAAAAGTCCAATCGAAAACATACACCCGAAAACCCCGAGAGGAGAAATAAGGCGATAGCAGCTGATTGAAGGGGATTCAAGTAAGTATTTGAGCTTGTATCCAGTGTAGTATTGGTGAGCTCCAGGTGAATCGTCAGTAGCATGGATTCACGATTTAATCACTGTAGGCTAAAGGCAAGAGATAGGGAATTCGTCGAACGAGGAACGGATCAGCGAATAGCGTCACAACCTATTATATCCGACGGGGCCATAATAAGAGTCTCCTGAGAAAAAACAGCTGAGTGACCAGTTTTCATTGGGGATCAGATCAAATGTTCTTAAAGCTATTCAAGCATATGACTGAGTGATGGTCCATGAGGGGGAGCTGATCAGGATTGATTTGGTGTTCGAAAAGGAGGGAAGATTGGGGAGCAACTATAATAATATACGGAGTTGGACGACAATGGACGATTATATGGCTACGTTGAATGGGACGATGGAAAAGAGCTTCGGAGACTTGTTCGGAAGCTTAGAAAATGACTTCGATAGGCTCTACGTCTCGAATGCCGCGCGCTTCCTCGAGAAGAGCAGGTAGCCCGATACCGAGTCTCTAGAGGAAAAGTTCTCCTCGCTGAAAATGTATGGTTTTCTCATTGATGTAGTTCCTAAAAGCCCAGCAAAACTCTTGGCGGTCGCCGAAAGTTTCAACGATCGAATCGGATAACTGGCAGGAGGCAAGGTGTTGAGAAGAAAATCAAGCGGAGAAAAATCATCAAGAAGCGCCCAAAGCTTGTGGAAGAAGACCGCAACTGGCTCAACCGGTCGGAGACTCGAAGTGTTTCTGTGGATTATGGATGTCCAAAACTCGTCTGCACCGCTGAGGAAGTGGACGGTTCAATGTCCGACCTTTACTTCCAGGAGGAGATCCTGTTGGACTGATACTTGTTTGATATTTTTTGCTACTGCCCCATCATCCTTCAGGGAGCTGCTCCTGATTTCTGACGGAAAATTGTCAAAGCTATTGCTGGCGGCAACCAAAGCTTAATAACAGTGACACTGGTATAATTCGGTGGCAACTTCGACCGTTTGAATATATTATCGAAGTTATACTTTGTATGAGCAAGACTCCCATCAAGGTTCTGATTCGAGCTCGACCGACAGCCAACTATGCTCATCAAAATGTTCTCATTGATGAGAACACGGGGTACACACCGAAACTATGCAGTCACATCAACATCAATATTCCCAAGTCAGCCGATCAGGGGCTCATCAATCACCAACTCGAAAACTGGGGGTTCCAATTCGAAAAGGTGCTCACGAATGCCTCCCAGGAAGTCATCTTCAACCTTGTGGCAAGGGACATTATGCTGTCAGCGTTGGATGGCTATTCTGGCTGCATCATGTGCTATGGGCAGACGGGTGCTGGCAAAACCTTTACGATGACTGGTGCTCGTTCGGACTACAAGTACCGTGGCATCACTCCGCGCATGATATCCTCACTCTTCCAAGAAATAAACTCTCGCTACGAGCACAACATCAAGGTTTCTGTTTCGTATCTCGAACTCTACAACGAAACCCTGTACGATTTGCTTGCAGACGGGTTCTCTCCTGAGGCACCTGAGACCATGTCAATTCAGGAAGACAGTAAAGGCTACGTACTCGTCAAGGGACAGACCCTCCATCCGTGTGAAAACGAATAGGACGCCTTGGGAATGCTATTCGAAGGTGAAACCAACCGGACCGTTGCAGAGCACAAACTCAACAAGAACAGCTCACGCTCTCACTGCATCTTCACAATCCATCTGTAGATCCGCAGCAAGGTGGAGAGCAGTGAGAAGGTAATCATGAGCAAAATCAACTTGGTTGATTTGGCTGGATCTGAACGAACGAAGAAGACAGGCTCTGAGGGCAAGACTCTTATTGAAGCACAGTTCATCAACAAATCACTGTCTTTTCTGTAACAACTGGTAATTGCACTTTCCGAAAAGAAACGCGATCACATACCCTACCGTCAGAACAAGCTTACGTACCTGCTGAAGGATTCGATTGGCGGGAACTCAAAGACATACATGGTTGCCAACATTTGGCCTGAGGTCAACCACATCGAGGAGACCATATCGACTTTGAAGTTTGCTTCTCGAATGATGAAGCTCACCAACGAGACTTCGGTATAGATGAACTTGGACCCCAAGCTATTGATAAAGAAGTATTAGAAGGAAATGAAAGAGCTGCGACAGGAGCTAGCTATGCACGATACTCTCGCGAACCGCGGAAGGATTACCTATGAAGCCTACACTGCCGAGCAGCAGTACGAACAGCAAAAGCTAGCTAAGGACTTCCTCGAGGGGAAAATAGAAGATATTCAAATTGAATCGTTGAGGCAGGTTCGAGAACTGTTTGTGCAGTTCCGTAACTTATACAAAAACGTGGCGAGAGACGCAGCCAACAATGCCACAGCTCCGCCCCAAAATGAGCAAGAGGAGGTATCAACACTGTTTAACGTAGCTTAAGAAGCAGAAGGAAGCCACAAAGACCAACGGCGTAGGTCAGTAGGAAAATAAGTTCGGCTTCGGTCTGGGCAAGTCTGCGAAAGACTCCAAACCTTCACACAACATCTCCAACCTCGTGAACGTCCCGAAGGACGAGTTCAAGGAGTAAACTGAACAGCAACCTGATCGGACTGAAAAGCGTGCCGAACGCATCGATAAGAAGATTGTGAACGTGAATAAGAACGATGCCTATCTGGAGTTCAAGGGCACCGTCGGGCAAGAGATAAATAATTCAATTCTGAAGAACAACGTAATTGCGAATCTCATTCAGGAGTAGCTCCGTGCCCGCAAGCAGGAGATCAAGGATAAGACAGAAGAAGTGCAGGTTATGAAGGCCCGCCTCGACCAGATTTCGGACTCATTGAAGCAAAAATAAACTTCGAAGACTCAATAGGAGGTGAATCAGGGCATCATCGACGAGTAGGAATTCGAATTGCTGAAACAAAAGAAGTAGGCCAAACGACAGTACAAGCTTCAAGTGGAGAAGATCAAGTCAATGCGGAGCAATCTGATCGAAATTGATCAGACCTTGACTTCTCTAAAGACAAGCCTGCTGCAGAAATTTGAGCAGTGGTTCCTCAAGAAATACGGCATCGCGATATCGGACATTGAGAACCCACTGATCAACCAGAAGAACTAAGATGAGGAAGCCGAGGAACAGAAGGTGGTGGAGGACGATGTCGATGAGGACGCCCTTGCATACATTAAAGCCAAGAGAAGAGTCGTGGAGCTCCAAAAGGCTCGTAAACAAAAATATTGATCTTTCATGGTCGATCGAAACCTACCGCAACAGCCATTTTTCAAATTGGTTGGGAGGCTTGTTAGTTTGTTCCAATCGAAGCGGTTCGAAAGCTGCAACTGCATGCCGAACCTAATAGAATATTGCGTAATGTGGAAGATAGCTTGGCTGGTAGTGCTTGCCGTGCTGGTGGGAATGGTCTATGGGCAGGACGAGGAAACTTCCTCGTCGACAGATTCCAACATCAATGATACCTTGTCCCTGACCACTGAACCTACTCCAACTGGAGCATCCTCCAACGAGGTAACTACAATTAGTGATGGCTTTGTAATCGCAACCCCTCCGACAGAGAGTTCGACAATCCCACATATTACAGATGCTCCCACTCAAGCAAATCCATTTGAAGGCTAAATAGCCCCAACCCAAACAAGTTCAACCGAGACGAGCAGCCTTACGATGAATACCCAAGGCACTGCTGCCAGTGCCAACAACCCCTCCCTGAACACATCGACAAGCAAGCTGGATCCTGCCAGTAAATCCCAGCCTCCAGCAATCACCCCTTCGAACCTAAAGTTAGAATCTTAGAACACATCAAACAAAAAGCATGCAAGCCTCTTGCTCCTTTCAACTACCTTGCTAACGATGCTATTCTTGGTCGTGGCTTGATTTTTGCTGAGTGTCACATTTACGAACCTGCTTGTTTAATTTAACTGTTTGATTTTCAAACGGATGATCTTGCCGGACAGCGTCAAGCAGATCAAGAATTTTCAATACAGCGACAATGATCTCATCGGCAAGGGCTTCTCTTCGCAGGTCTTCAAGGGTACAGAGTGGGTAATGTAGGACGCAATACCGTGAATGGCCAACCGGTAGCCCTCAAGGTAATAGACCTTCGCTCTATTAATACCGACGTGGAAAAGATGCTGTTAGGCAACGAACTCAAAGCATTACAGCAGCTCCAACATCAGAACATCGTGCAGGCTCACGACATCTGCCAGACCTCCACGCATGTTTACATCGTCACGGAGTTCTGTAACCAAGGCGACCTTACCAACCAGATTAAGCTCAAAGGTACTAAAAGGTTCTAGGATAGGGAGATTCTCTGAGGAATAAGCCATGCAATACTTTAAGCAGATCATCAATGGGCTGAGTGTCACGTTTGCGCATGGAATCCTGCATAGAGACCTTAAGACTGCTAATATTCTCCTGAAGGATGGGGTTGCAAAGATCGCTGACTTTGGTTTCTGTGATTTCATCCATGAGAGTAAGGGCAAGCAGCCGAAGTACAATGTTGGATCGCCACTATACATGAGTCCAGAGGCCTACAAAAAGAGCATCTACTCCTATAAGAGCGAGATTTGGGGAGCAGGAATCATCCTCTATGAGATGCTACTGGGCTAGCAACCTTTCCGTGGAATTGATTACGACAGCTTAATCAAGTCAATAGCCTCTGGAGCCATTTACAGCACCATCGAAGTTAGCGGCTTCGTGAAGATGCTTCTGTCTCGGATGCTCTCTATCGACCTTCAGCGAAGAATAGATATTGGGGAACTTGTGACGCTCCTCAATCAAAATAATCAAGGACCAAGGATACACTCATTCAGTGTACAAAGCAGCCAGCAGGCTCACCCTGCAACGCTCACAAATCATCCAATACCAGCCGCCTTCAGCTCAAATACACTCATGAAGAAATCAGTATTTGGTGGGCAACAATCAACAGAAAATTTGAGTCGCCCTCAATCGTTAATTAACTTGACCCAGACCTCCAAATCAAGCACACCCTCTGCCAGCAAGCCTGCATCGATCACCAGCGAGACAAATTCGCTATCTTCCTCGCTGGAGAGAATACCAATGCAGCAACTAAACTACGAGCATTTGACCAACCGCTGCAGCTCTTCCAGCACCAACAACAGCATAAGCAAGCAGGGGCAACTCAGCTCCTTTGGCTGTGGAGATATTTCCCTTAACGATGGCAAACCGAGCACTACAGGAACGATCAACGGTGCACCGAATTTCTAAAAGAAACGAACTCAGCTGGAGCTACCTGCTTTTCCAGAACCCTTTAAAAAGACTTTCATAAGTAAGGCCAACCTCGGTGCATAGGTACCCTACCTTATCAGCTTCGAAAGCCACCTTACCAGCTATTCTGCGAGGCACCCATAATTCAGCAGCGCTTCTGAAAAACTCCTTTCCGCGAAGTTCCTGTACCGCTTATGCAAACTGCTCAGCGAGGTACAGACTGTAACAAACTAAAGATGCAAACGGCTCTTCCTCTTGGCGCTCAGACACCTTGAGCTATCCCTCAACCATTTCGAATCTGAAAATTTCTTCTTCATCGCTTAAAGCAGCGAGCAATCCAGCTACAAGAAAATCCAAACTAAGACAAAGCAGCTCCGTCTGGAGTTTAGTCGGGACTTGCTTGCTGAAGACGAATATTTCACCCACATCGCAAACGAAGTCAGCACGTTCAACGACGAAGCGGTCACACGCTACGTCCAGTTCTGGGTTAGAAGGACATTGAGGGACTTAGGAGAAATGGTGCAGAGCTGCACCAGCAACCTCACGATAAGCTTCGAGAGCTACGAGGTGCACCACATCTTCGCTTGCTATCTGTACTCTCTGAAGTACTATGAGATGCTGGAAGCTATGCGTGGCCGTGCCCCTGGAGAGGAAGTTCCATCACAGCTTGGTCTGGCTGCTTTGCTGCTGCAGCAACCGAACGTCAGCGCAGAGGGATTCATAGGCATGGCGCAACAAGCAAAAACTCTGGTGAAATGATTCGTGAGCTATCTGCAGCATCTCTTCGGGATTTTTGCGGCGGGAAGTGATGACGTGTTATCACTGATTTTTATCAGCCGGGTCTCGAGTCCGAACGAATCCAAAGGTTTAAATTGAGTGGTTGACGGCTTTCAGTTTCAATTTGTTGGTCTAACTGAGAGTCGATGTGGCGTTATTACGGCGTCTTTCAGGCCGACAGCCAAGCTGTTCCATCCTCCATTACGAAACTTCTGAAGAAGGTTGATCTTTCCTGTCCAAAGATGATTTGAAGGCAACCCTCAAACCGACCAATTAAATGATCCGCGCCCCAACATCAACGCGTAATTAACAAAATGTCGAGAAGAACGCTGGCATTGCTAGTGCAATTCCTGTTGATTGCTGTGGTCATAGGCTGTCAGGCTGGCTGCTCCTATTGTGATGGGAGCAAAAACATCTGCTACGCCTGTAGTGATCCTACTGCAAAGCTGATAGCAGATGGAACCTGCACTAATGTAGGTAAACCCGTGGACAATTGCCTGATTCATAATCCAGACTCAAGCTGCAATCGCTGCAGCTTGACCTACCAGCTGAAGGGTGGCAGCTGCGTGAAAGATGAGACCGGCTGCATCAAATATTCTTCCAATGGAGGATGTACGTAGTGTAGCTTCGGAACAACCCTCAGTGGCGGCAGCTGCACAGGCATCCTCAACTGCCAAGAATATGTACCAGGAGGACTGACTGCCTGCCAAACCTGCTTCAATGGATTCCTCTCAGTTGGCACCAACTGCCTTGTTTTGGAGGCCTGCAACAGTGTCCTAAGTAACAGCGGTTGCGGTGCTTGTTCTGATGGATATGTACTTAGTGGGTTTGTCTGTATTCGAAGTGGACTACCACCTTTACCTGGCTGTGCAGTTATGACACCGATGCAGACTTGCCAGTATTGCATGGACGGCTTTCAGTTAGACCCGACGGGCAACTGTATCCAAGCAGCAGGAGGATCTGGAACAATTACGACAGTAGTTAGTAGCACTACCATTGTTTCTACTGGGCCGAACAATCCTCCGAATGGATTTGGAGGGCCTGGGATAGGTGGTCCACAAAATGGATTTCCTCCAAATGGTCAGCCATCAAACAATAACCCGCTACTCATTCTTAGTGGAGGTCCAAGCGGACCAAATGATGGTGGATTTGCAGGGGGAGGAGACAACAATGGAAACAATTGGGGAAACGGTGGCAACGGAGAATCCACGATCGGACCACAAACACCCAACCCTCCCAATCCTAGAACTATTCAAGTAACTCAGACCAACGTAACCAGCGTCACTGTGGTAAATGGAGACGGAAATAGTGGCCAAAGTTCTTCGAAATGTAGCATGACAGATGAAAACACCGGAAAGTGTTTACGCTGCTAATACAATTTCTACCTAGATCCAAATTCCAACTGTATCGCTGTCTCTCCACTTTGTCAAGGGTACAACCTCGAGAATGGTCAGTGTCTAGGATGTGTTGAAGGGTATACACTCTCAAATGGCATCTGCAATCAAAACGTACAGTCTGACCCAAACTGTAACATCCCCTCGGCTACCGGATGTATTTCCTGCAAGTATAATTTTTATCTTCAACTTGGGGCATGCAAAGCGGTGTCACCTCTATGCAACGGTTATGATCTTACCAATGGACAGTGTCTTGGATGTGTTGATGGGTACTCACTTGCTGGAGGTGTTTGTAGTCAAAGGACAGGTCCCCCTCTCATACCTCGTCCTCCCCAACCACCCCAGCAACCCCAGCAGCCACAACGGCAACCTCAACAGCCACAACAGCCACAACAGCCACAACAGCCACAACAGCCAAGACAACAACCCTTCCCTCAACAACCGTTCCCTCAACCTCAGATGGATGCCAATTGTGCATTTCCAGCTCCTCAAGGTCAATGCCAACAATGTATTCAAGGCTTTTACATCAACAATTCTCTTTGCACCAAGATTCCGGTTCCAAATTGCATCAACTTCTTCAACGGTGGCTGCCAAGGGTGCGCTAATGGATTCCAACTACAGAATGGAGGCTGCTCAAACATGCCCAACATCGCCAATTATCCTAATTGTATGCAGGTGGGTCCTTTCGGATGCATCAGCTGCAACCAAGGCTTCGCAGCTGTCAACGGTAACTGTAGGCAACTCCCACCCAACTGTGTATCGGCGGACCCGAACGGTAATTGCAACAGCTGTCAGCAAGGATTCACTTTGGCTGCTGGAGGTGCTTGCGTTAGCTCGGTGAGCATTGCTAATTGCAGAATTGTTGCTGCTGGTGGTTGCAGAGAGTGCTCTGCTGGGTACTGGCTCAACGGACAGACCTGCCAGCAAGTCAACAGCCAGTGTGCTACCTTCAACCCTTCAAACGGTTACTGCACAAGCTGCTATCAGGGCTACCAACTCAACCAAGGTAACGGACTTTGCCAGCAGGCAACGAACCGTGATAGAAACTGTCAACAATTTGGCCCTGACGGTAATTGCAACAAATGCTTCCCCAGCTACTTCCTCAACAATAACAGGCAATGCCTCCTGCAAAATAATCTGTGTGCTACCATCAATCAGCAGACTGGCTAGTGCGCTTCCTGCTACCAAGGCTATCAGCTGACTGGCGGGAACTGTACCATTAGACTTTCTGACCCGAACTGCAAATCATTCAACCAGGACGGCAGCTGCAAAGAATGCTCACAGACCTTCTATTTGAACGGCGGAAAGTGTATCAGGTTCAATCCTCTCTGTGCAACAATTAATACCCAAAATGGGCGATGCACTGGCTGCTACCCAGGCTACATTCTCAATAATGGCAACTGTTCGGTTGGTACCTCTGTAACAGTAGCCAACTGCCGTACCGTTCAGAATGGCATCTGCCAGTCATGCTCTACTGGTTACTACCGTGCAGCCAACAACACTTGCCAGCAGATCAGCCCCCTCTGCGCCACAGCTGACCAGAACAGTGGTATGTGCCTAAGTTGCTACAATGGCTACCAGCTCCAGAATGGCGTTTGCTCTTTGTCAGCCACGATTGCTAATTGTCGACAAATTGTCAACAATGTGTGTCAGGCTTGCTCAAGTGGTTATTACATCCAGAGCGGCGGTTGTGTCCAAATCAGTCCGCTGTGTGCCACTGCCGATTTGAATAGTGGTGCTTGTACCAGCTGCTATCCAGGGTATCTTCTGAACAGTGGGCAGTGTGCTGTTGGTACTCAAATTAGCAATTGCCGACAAATGCGAAATGGACAATGCGCTGAGTGTTCTCAAGGTTACATGATGATTGGTGGCAACTGTGTCGTGGTGAACCCCCTGTGCCGAACAGTCGATCCCGCATCTGGTGGATGCCTTGGCTGCTACCCAGGCTACACTCTCGCAGCAGGCAGCTGCATCATCCCACAGAACAATGACCCCAACTGCGTTCAAAAAGCTGGCACTACATGCCTCTACTGCGCAAACAACTACTGGAATAACAATAATGTTTGTACCCAACTCACCAAAAAATGCCAGACTTACGACCAGCAAACCGGTTCCTGTACGAGCTGCTCAAACACTTTCCGACTGGTCAATGGAGACTGTTTAGGTTCGCCAACTTCATCTGATCCCAACTGCATGACTGCGAATATGCAAGGGCAATGCACAGCTTGCACTCCAGGCTACTCGCTTACAAGGGGAATTTGTGCAGCTGTGAGCTTCCTCTGTGTTGACTTCGACTATAACCGGAATACTTGTAATTCTTGCCAGGAAGGATACTTCCTGCAGGACGGTGATTGCATATTCCCTTCGATGGGAATCGACCCATCCTGTACACGGTACAGTGGCAGCTTCTGCGTGAGCTGTCAACAAGGCTACTACCTAAAGGATTACGTTTGCACCACCATAGACACCAATTGCTCACAGTTCGACCAGCAGGCCGGAGTATGCAGGGTTTGCCAATATGGTCGTCCGCAGGGACCAATCTGCGTCAACTGATCGTTTGTATTATCGTCTCTGCGATGAATGAAAGTGGAATTTCGTTAAGCGGTGAATACAACCGCATTGTCGAGCAGGTTCGGTCCAAGCAAGAGCAGCACAAGCGAAGACAGCAGCCTCGCAGACAAGAAGCCAGCATAGAACTACAGCAGCAACCTCAGCAACAGACACCGCAGCAAATGCAGTAGCTGATCATCGAAAACAACAGCCTCAAGGATTACATCGAAGAGCTGTGCGACTATATTAATGACACCAGTGGGCGGTATAGTCGCAACGTCGAAAAGCTTACCAAGGAGTATGAACAGCTGTACTTGAAGCTCACCGATAGCCAAAACCGTTTTGATGAATAACGACTTCTCTCAAAGAACCAGTTAGTAGCAGAACGGGACATCAAGCTGGCTCGGGAACAGGAGCTTGCAAGGTTACGGCAAGAATTGTCATTGCTTGAAGCAAATGCTCACTAACGATAACTCAAGATTGAAGGACTTAAGCAAGAAATTGAGGAGAAATGGAACGAGTCACAGCGGCAGAAGCAGCTATGGAGCGATGTCCTAAATAACTTGGAGAAACAGCATGGAGTGCAAGCTGCAGAGATCTCTGAACTCAACCAGCGACTACACCAACGAAACAACGAAACGGAGAGTTTGAAGGAAAAGATCGCTGCACTGTAGAATGACCTCACTGCCCGGTATTCACTACCAGACAAGATTCAGAACTGCGAAAGAAAAATCGTCCGTGATGAGACCACAATTGATAGTCTGAGGTAACAACTTGGGAGAACCGAGAGAGAACTTGATATCGTGAAGGCAGAACTCAGCAAGGTTAACCGATAGCGCGAGGAGCTGAGGATTCGGAGTGTGAAATATGAGGAGTCTTTTGAAATATTTTTTTCAGGAAAGATCAAAGAGTACGAGAACAGATGGGAAGAATAGAGAAGACAGTTGATTACAACTAATAATCGCCTCAAGTTGCAGCTCGAGCAATCAGAATTGGAAATGAAGCGGCAAGTCTCTCTTGTCGTCGCCTAACACGAACAGCTGGTAAACTGTCAATCCGAGCTTACCATAACGAAGAAAGAGCTGAGCTCAGAGTCACATGAGAAGTAATCGTATCTAGGCGAGTTCCGTGTTCTCAAAAAGAATTATGAAGGGGTTATACGGAACCTCGAAGAAGGATTCAAAGAGCTGCAGCAGAAGAACTGGGATTTGGAGGAACAGAAGAAAGACCTTGAAGAGGAAGTAGAGAAGTTTCGGGAACTGGTGAAAGAGCTGGCCAATATTAATGAGTTCGCGACTGCGGGGAGTAGTGAATACTACGTGAGGCAAATTAGCAAGCTCCAGCAAACAGCGCCCACAAAGATCCGCAGATAAGACTACGTCCTCGCGAGGGAATAAGCACATCGTGAAGTTGCAGCTTAGAGGTTTAACGAAGGTTCAAAGAAAGTGCCATCAGCAACCCTGACCAAGTTGCTTGAAGAATAAGACGACGATAGTAATGACCAATGGAGCAAGCTCATTCAAGGCATCAACAGTCTCAAGGTGTCTAAATGAAGCTGACACACTGTTTGTTGCTTTAGCGAATTGTTCCATCCTAAGTATTTCTATTTTTTCGACGGTGTATGGTGGAGTGCATCCACTCCTCTCTCGATCGGTTAGACCTTCGGGAAAGTTCAATGATAGTTGTAGGGGAACGTTGTGGCACACTCACAAACCTTGAGGAACTTTGGCCAGCAACCTTTCGCAACATCAATGTGCAGTCCAGAGTCAACTCTCAGCAAGCTCCTCAGAATCTGCAGGCCTTGGATGTGAGCATCCGAACGACAAACTTCGGAGAAGCCAACAAGTAGAATCTGCAGTCGAAGAAAGCACAAAGCTACACCGCAAACAATCTCGGAAGAAACGAGTATGGGCTCCCAACACTGAATGTCCAACCTACCTGCTAAAAGAAACTCAAGCAAAAGAAGTATTCAGTAACCCCTTATGTTGACCCAAGAGGGAGGAGTTCAGGAAAGAGCCTGAGCACTAGGTGCTCTGCAGTCCAAACTGAGCCGCACCGTTGCCATAAAATTCAGTCGATGACAGCCGTTAAAACAGATCAGCAGGTCAGCACTGAGCCAACCAAGAGAAAGCAGGCGATCGAATCACAATTAAGTCGAAAGGTACTTCTTCGACGGCCAACTAAAAAGATATCGGGATCCAGGATTACCAACCAAGTTTATCTGTCACCTGACGAATACTAGGTTATCAACCGTCAGAAGCAAGTCGAGCGCACCCAGAAATATCTCTAGAGGATTGTCGTGGCATTCAAACAAAGAGCAATGTCATCTTCAGCCTACCCTGCCTACCGACCATATTCTCGAAGTAATTCTCGATCAAGCCAACAACCTTCGTTCCGGCTTTTGCAAGCATCTCACTCCAAGGGGCTGAAGGTATCGCATCACCACTACTCCCAACATAATCTTCACTATTAATCACAAGCGCCTATCGATGCTTATTTCGCTCAGTCAAGGTATGCACCTTTGCCTGTGGCTGCCGCCTTACAGAAGCGCTGCCACTCCCAGATAGTCCTCCCCTACTGTTGATCGATAATACAGAGATGACTTTCGCATATAGTTTATATGGAGATTGAACAATCCCTGCAGTAGACGATCCAAGCAACCGTCGAGCTTATCATAAGCAACGGAATAGAGTACGAACGATTTTTGAGGAACATTCACAAGGACAGCCCTGAGTACGAGTTTCTACGCCCGAACAGCAAACACTATCACTACTTTTTACAGCAGCTTGCAGGTGCTCTACGGCCTTCATCATCGGCACACCATAGTAAGCAATCAGGATGGAGTAGCCTTCCTGAGCAGACAGCTGCAAGGCTCGAAGCAATGCCTGTTGGGCTCATGTGCTAAATCGTCAAGGAAGCAGCGCGCAAAGTAGTTTGGGTTGTTATCATCAGGGCATGGAGCCATACTCTACACTCACTCAGGAAGACGTCTCTAAACTAATGTCCGAGGTTCTCACAACCAACAATCAACCAACGGTCTAAGCAAAGGAGCAAGTGCGACAGCTATTAAAGTTCGTTGATTCGGCGAGAGCATAATAGAAAAAAACTAAGGAAATCAAACAGGCAAAGAAAGCAGAAGAACAGCAACTCGCAGAACATTCTAAAAAGGACATCAAGAAGCCGAGCTAGCTTCCAGGAAGACTGCTGACGAGCGAGATGGGCATCTCCCACGATGGTTCTGTCAGTGGGGCGATAAGCGGGCGCTACCAAGGGTTGGGTCGTTCCGAGGATCCCTACGAGAACTTCCGGCGCAACCCACGAAGATGACCACTGTGGCGTGCTGTTAATAAAATTAAATCGAACGACCGATAAAACCGACTGGCCACAGATGATCGAAGACGACCTCGCCAGCATACCTCACAAGAATACGTTCCGATTCGACCACTTCGGCAACTAAGTGGTGGTAGACTCCGACTTCGATAGTGGTAACTTGGGCAAGTGTGTGCGTACTCAGCCCTACCAATTTTCGATGTGGACCGCCACCGATTGTGAAGGCACCTAAAAGGAAGGCTATCCGAAGAGCTGGTTCTACTTCAGTGTCAACGGCTATCAGAATACCCGCATCCAGTTCAACATACACCGCATTCACGTCCTGTGGGCTCTCGTACAACGCATTTTATTTAGCTTAAAACCCCCGAAAAGTATCGACCGGTGGTCCGTGTCAACGGTGCAGAATGGAAGCGGCTCGAACACGACATTAAGAGTCTCTTCATCAACAGCTAAAGTGAACTTGTGTTGAGCTTCGAGTACTGGTTTCGCGATCGTACCGACCGTGTGGAATTCGCTTATACCTACCCCTACACATATGAGGACTGCCAGCGAGACAGCTAAGCACTCCGAGCAAAGTACTAATCTGGTCTGGATATCTTTTTCCGGTACCACCGCCTGACCAAGTCAGTAGAGAGCCGCAACATCGACATGATGATGATTTCATCACACGAAGGGAAGGATGGGGTATAAGGAGTAATCGATCCACTGATCCTGAAGGAAGAAAAAGTAACGAAGTTTCGGATCAGCAAGCCAATAGTAATGATCACCGCGAGGGTGCATCCTTTGGAGACGCCATCAAGCTTATGTATGAATGGCATCATTGACTTCTTGATGAACGCGACAGATGCTCGAGCTTACTTCCTGCGCAAGTACTTTGTGTTTGTGCTGGTGCCAATGTTGAATCCTGATGGCGTTGCGCGTGGACACTGCCGAATGGATGTTCTCAATCAAAATCTCAACCGTTACTACAAGGAGCCGACCATCGAGCAACAGCCATCGTGCTACGCAATTCGGAAGTTAGCATAGCACTATAACCGTGACAAGCGGTTGTTCTTCTACTTGGACTTGCACGCCCATCCAGCCAACAAGGGCAACTTCGTCTTCGGCAACGCAATCTACGACTTCGTGCTGCAGGTTTAAAGCACTTTATTCCCGAAACTTTTAAGCCATAACTGCATCAACTTTCAGTTTGATCAGTGCAACTTTTCGCGAAAGCACATGAAAGCCAAGGATAGGTTTGAAGATATGAACAAGGAGGGGTGTGGACGTGTGGTGCTCTACAAAGAATTCGGCATAATACATTCTTACACCCTCGAGTGCGGCTATCATAGCAACACCAGCGACAACCAACTGAGCTAGCACATCAATGCCGATAAAATTTATAAACTCAAGTTCAAGCGTAACACCAACGATGAGAAAATCTATTAGAGTTAAACGGTTGTTGAGGAGCGGGAGGAGGGCGGTGAATATGTCGGTTTGGACTACGATCCCATGGATGATGCCTCTTCAGACTACTACCGTAATCCCACCCAAATGTATACCCAACGCACCTTTCACAACCTCGGCAAGAACATCCTAACGACTATACTTGACATTTGGGGAAAGAACCCCTACCCACGTGTCGCTGACCCCAACGATTTGCGAAAGGAAATCGCCAACAACAACCGTAAACTAGATCGGTTCAAGAAAGAACAGTCTCATCTGAAGACGAAATAGAAGAACATAGTTCAGCTTATTCAAGAACAGTACTATGGAGTATGGCTCAAACGAAACATATTCAGCAGGCAACTGAGGGTTCTCCCTCCATCCATGATTCAACGGCCTTCCAAAATAACCTCCCTAAGGAAACGCGAATAAGACAAGAGCGAAGTTTCGAAGGAAATCCCAGCGAGGGAAAGTGCTCAGCCAAGGGACCAAACAAGATAGCTGACGCGAGATTCGGAAGCCGTGTTGCTGCCACCCCAACCGCAAGCGCCACCACCGACTAAGGAGGTGCTCATCCGTTAGGTGAGACTTTCCCTACTTCGCAACACTGATATTGGAAATACCTTCACTCAGCGCAAGCAAGTTAACATTCGTCTGCTCAAACGAGCTTGACCTGATATCCTTTAATCTGTCTACAACGAAAGGTTGCACATATCTAAACCTATTGCAACCTGCAATGCTGATTATTGAGTTTATTGGGTGTCATGGCCGGCTTAAATACTCCCACCAAGTACAACCGTCTACACCGCTTCAAGACGGAGCATAGTAAGGCACTCCACCAACTCAGAATCCACTGAAAATTCATAGAGGTTTGCCAACCCCGAGCTGCAAGAGGTTATCCGGGAACTTAACCGACGCGTGTTACCTCGAGAAATCTTCCCGTAAGGCTCCAATCGTAACGCAGAACCATCCTTTCTCGAGTGTTGTACCAACTGGCGTTAAGTCCTGTCGACCTCCTGCCTGTTACTCGCGAGGATGTGGAAAAGGCGTCAGTGCAGCAAACCCGCCAGCTCTTGAAAGAAGACATCGATTTCTACCTGGACAGTAAATGTGAAAAGTTGGAGTTACGTCGGCAGGGTCTCCTGGCGGAAGTTGCACGAGTACTATTTAAGGTTAGTTCAGGAATACCAACAGTCAGAGAAGTTGCATACTTTGACAGGGAACTTTCTGAGTGCAGCTAGCGAACATCATCCAAGTAATCGGCATTCCAACCGCTATGAGCGACCAACAGAAGATGGTACCAGCATGCGAAGGAACGAGGAGAGGCGACTACGGGTCCTGAAGAAGATGCGCATTAAGGAAAGGTCTGAGAGCGATATGCGATTGCAGCTCAAGGATGAGCTTACTCGAAAGTTTTCAGAGGCAGAAAACAGAAGACATCAATATCGCTCATACGTCGAATCATTGAGGGGTTCTCCAATTTTGTCGCCAGAAGCGCACCAACGCAAACTAAGGAGAGCACAATAGACTTAGCAAGAAAGGACAGAATAGCTGCGCGAACAGCTGATGAGCAAATTGGATAGAGCAACACACTCTCGTGAAAGTAGGCGAAAACGATTGGAAGAAGAGTTACATCGAACCAACGAACGGAAGCAACTGAAGTCACGAATAATAAAATAGAACTTGGAACTGGCCGATTTTGAGGTTCGCGAGCAAATAAAGGAACAGCTTGAATAGGATATGGAAGTGCATCTTAAAAAGAAAGAGCTGTTGGTGGACCGAAATCGAAAGGATTTGAAGTCCCGACACTACTAGGAACAGCGCAAGGTGGAGGCTATCCGGGTGGAACTGCAGCGCCGTCAGGACGAACAGCAAGAAAGGTCAGCATAACTTCTAAGAATTCGACATATGGAAGCAGAAGAGAAGCGAGAATAGCAGCGAGTAAAAATGCAGCAGCAACTCCGCTAACGCCAATCGTAAAAGAACGATCAAATCGAACAAATTTACAGGAGGAAAAGCCTGGCGGACATGAAGCACGAACGGCGGAGAAGCTAACTTTTAAAGTATCGGCTAGAGACCTAGGTACTGGTCTCCTCTCGGAAGAAGTCGCTAGAAATAGAGGCCAGGCGCAACCACATCCTCGAACACATCAAAATGGAAATTTCCTCGTTGAACGTACAAAGACATCGCAAAATCTAGCAGTTGAAGGTTGAGCGAGTGAAGGAGGAACTTAATATCGTGGAGCAGCGACATCGGCTGCTGGAGGACCGTCGTAACAGCATGGCAGGCAACCGTTAGCACTTGAGGATGTTGTTTCTACGGAGAAAACACAACCTCGATGAATACTTCAGCTGTCGAACGAAGAACTTCACGAGCAAACTCTCCCAAAGCCTCGATGCGAACCAAACAAGGAAACCACAGCCAACAGCATCTCCTGCAGGCGAGACCAGTGAATTACTGACCCTGCAACCGACAGTGGACCCTCCGCGGAAAAATGATCTTCAATGAAATTTTGTAGCTGCGCTGGCAAACATCGTTCAAATAAATCATTCTGACACCCAAATGCGCTTGTTAGAAAGTCGCTGGCTATCAGTGAAAGTTTGCTCACCACCCGACTGTTTAATTATTGGATTATGAGCGAGAACGCTAGGGAGCTCTATGCACTAGCACCCAACCGCAATCCTAAATTGGATGCACAGAACCGTTATCAAGATTCCAGCAATCCAATCAGGCTGGCTGATGGTGCTGCAATCGATCGGTGGGCGGATCAGGCAAAATAACTTATTGGCAACAGAACAGAGCTAAGGGACGATTTTGGGGAGCATATGGAAACGGTCCGACGTCGAACCGAAGAGGAGTTGAAAAGGAATGTAACTGGAGATAACGATGGCGGGATGCCTCCAAAGAAACTAAGCGAACATCGTCGTAAGCACCTCCACTTGTACTCCAACAAACCAGGAAGTGGACAATCCTCTCAGGGTACAGCGGTAACCCGCAACAGAAGCGAGTCACCTCATGGTATCGAACTTCAAAGTGCACGTACTCGCCAAAACAATGCCAATAGAGTAGGACAGAGAGCTTCCGAAAACGAATAGGTGGAGGGTTAGCAACGTCAAATCATTGCTGAAAAGCACATAACAAAAACCTATCGGTACGGGAGCGGCCAGAATGTCGAAGTTGAGGAGATCGAGGAAATCGACTATAAGGTAGTGGGTGGGAAGCACAACACCAACAGGGCACAACGAAGGAACGAAGCCACGTAGCGACCGACAGTACCCATCAAAGCTATCGAATATCAGGAGGACTTGGCGCTGTAAGACCATAGAGCATCTTACACCAAGTACAAACAGAACAGAAATAAGTCCAAACGAAATAGTGGTTAAAATGCTGCTCCTGAATCAATCTTTCGCAAGCTCCACGATAAGGCACAGAATCTCTACTCCAACTTGAATGCTGAATCAGGTACAGTCAATGTACAACCAACTCGGGATCAAAAAGGGGCCTTGAATGACGGAAGTATTTCTAACAACTCCAACAGTCTGGACAGCCAGAGTCAGTTGTACATCAACACTCCAAACAATCGCAACCAAGCAGAACAAAAACATCCAACGAGCCAAAGAACTGAGAATCAGTACTATATGCCGGAGGGGCAACGATTGATGGATGAGAAGCTCAATTAGGTACGCAGACGCAACAGGCAAATCCAACGTGATATCGACATTCAATTGGAAAAGCAAACTAACGTGCAGGTAACACAGCCACTGCAGAACGGGTTGGGTGTTTCAGGAAACTTCGAAGTCAACCGATCAGTGGAAACCAAGAATATAGTATTTGGCTAGTGGAATGCTCCGACATCTAAGAAGGAAACGTTTGGAGCTCGAACTGAATCGCCACCAAGAGAACAACAGCAGCGAAATCAAGGTATCACTGTGATGCAGAACCGGCAACAACAGTAAAATCCTCGACGTGAATCACCCCAGTTCAATGGAGGAAGTGACAGACCGTTGCCACAACCGTTTCAGCCATCTTCTGAGGAGCCGCATTTGAACGAGATGATTACTCGCTTGGCCAAACCACATCCATAGCAAAGCAGCAATCAGGAACTTCCGGAGATCCTCCAAGCCCTCAAAAATGACCAAGGAAGATTTAATGAGATGATCATTAGGGAGACCAGCCAACAGAGGTTCCAGCTTCCCCAGAAAGACCAACCAAACGAAAAGGGAAATTTCGTTGGGCAATTCGGTGGCAATCCCCAGCAAAAGCCAATGGGTGAAGCTGAAATGATAAACCAGCTGCGGCAGCAAACTAAGTAAATTAACCAAATAACGGCGAGTAAGCGGGTAGCGCCGGCAGCCATAGGCAGGACTGAACCGGCACGTCTTTCCTATGAGAGCGATGAGCGATTCGATGATAGTGATGTCTAGTCGCCCCAGATCAATTCAACAAAACAAAAGAACAATCGATTAAAGCAAGGTGAGGAACTACTTAACATCATTGAAAATCACAGTAATGGACACTCAATCGACTAAGACTTAGCGGGGGGCTCTATTATCGACGATCTAGGAAAGGGAGGTTCAGTTGTTCAGCAACAGTCCAGCATGGCAGGTTACAAACACTCTGAATTTCAGCATTACGAAAACAGCTCCAATCTTGGTGCCCAAGGCGGACAGATTAGTATTCAGAGTGTACAGCAGAAGAGCAAACCAGCGGCACCACCTTCCAACCAACCTCCTTTAATCTCAGTGCAACCACCACAACCACCAGCGATCCCATATCAGCAAGCTCCCGTTAGCGGGCAGCGAGCAAA